>OGKZ01000002.1_pt1 | contig 233094 bp, 262 predicted proteins | sample 1572571 | NCBI WGS metagenome assembly OGKZ01 (sample SAMEA2581906, study PRJEB24529) | metagenome | biome: Human gut stool | place: China | collected 2011 | reverse complement strand
GTCGCAACTCTGGCTTTATGAAGCTGCTGACTGAAGATCGGAACGGAGATCGCCACAAGAACTCCAATAATAGCGACAACGACCAAGAGCTCTGCCAGCGTGAATCCATCGTTTTTCTTTTTCATAGCACTTCACCTCCTCATATAATCAAGTGTTTTTTATTGAAAATTCAAGGTTTTTCAACCTTTCATATCTCAGTGAATAAGCCACAGCTATGAGCATTTCGATGTATCAGGTACTGAAATAGCGGTTGAATGGTATACGAAATAAAACGTCATTGATTTTCGCTTTACTGGCCTTGCGTATGCCCTTCCCTCTATGGCAGCTAACCTCCTATATCCACCAGGATCATCTCTGTCTCCAGAGGTCCTAACTTCCTTCGTCCTGCCTGCCCATAACCAGGGTGTCAGCTATGCTCCTTTACGGGGTCATGCCCCTTGGTGATGATTTCTGCCGACTACTGGCTCATTCTTTGTATTATTGATTACTGACTCGCTTCCTGTTCCAGCACTGTGATCAGTGGACGTTATCTGTTACATTCCGCTTGATTCAGTGGCTGTCCACATGACAGCCTCCATTACAGTTACTTGTCTTTCTTACGCAGCCTGTAGATAAACTGCTGGTCTCTTGATGTCACTGACCATCTTTTTCGGATCATAATCCACACCTTTCGTCAGCATGGCATAAAAGACTCGTATCAGCTTGGCTGCAATCGCCATAAGTGACTGCATTTTCTTCAATGGATTTAGTCTTCTGGTTGTGTAATAATTATGGAGTTCCCTGAACTCCTGGTTCTTCGACACAAGTGACATTGCAACCTCAAAGAGCAGATATCTGAGTCTCTTTCGGCCTCGTCTGCTTATTGTTGTCTCGCCCTTGTGCTTTCCCGAACTATTTTCAACCAATGCCAATCCTGCAAGCTTCTGCAGTTCCTTCGGATTGTTGAAACGACTGATATCACCTACTTCTGCAAGGAATCCTGACACTGTCCTGATTCCCACACCTTTGATCTCTAACAGCTTTTCAGCCATCGGAATCTTTCTTACCAGTTCTTCAATTAGAACCATAACTTCCTGTAGACGCGTATTTCTGGATTCATAGTCCTCCAGAAGCATTCGGATTTCCATTCTTGCAGACACCGCACCTTCTTTGCTTCCAACGCTGTGCTCAGCAGCTTCTATCAGGGTCTTCGCCCTCGCCTTTCCAACTGCTCTTAACTTCGCATCACGCCAGATTTGGTTCACTCCATCTATACCTAACGTCAGGATATCTTCAGGGAGTGGTGCTGCTTTAAGGATTAGCATTCCGCTCTTGGCATCTGGCTTTCCGTATACCATTCTATATTCAGGAAAATATATATTGAACCAACGACTGATCCTGTTTTGAATTCTTGTAAGTTCCGCCTGTAACTGGAATCTTATGTTTGATGCTGTTCTAAGATCAGCGTAAACACCTTCCGGCAGGTATGGGATCATGTAACGTCCCTCCCTAACTAATCCTGCTATAACTTTCGGATCCTTACGGTCGTTTTTAGTCGGATTATTGTCGCCGAGTTCTTTTGATTTTTTTACATGGTGAGGATTTACAAGCACCGGTTTCATTTCATTATCCTGTAGAAACTTTCCAAGATTGAACCAGTAATGCCCGGTCGGTTCCATACCTGAAACTACCTTATCCTTCTCATGTCTTTCTTTGATGTCCCGGATCCATTCCTTAAATGTCACAAATCCAGCCTCTGTGTTGCTAAACTTAAATGGCTTCTTCGAATACTCGATTCCTCTGTAATCAAAAGCTCTGGCATAGTGCATTTCACTTCCGACATCAATTCCGAGTACCAAAGTTTTTTCTGTAATAGCTTCAATTTTTGCGTTCTGTGTGTTAGACTTCATTGTAGATACCTCTCTGTATAATAAGATTTTTACTAACCTGCCAGTCAGTAGTCTTATTGTACTCTGAGGTATTTTCAATTTTCAACGTCTACGCTTTTTATTATACAGGAAGCTCCTTTGATTTTATGTGGTTGGCGAACCAACATTATTATAGCACTGGAGATTTTTTCTGTAAGCTAAAGCATTTCCAACCACTCGCATAGCAAGTGGTTTATTTGTTTCCAGCATTCCATTTTTCGGAACACGAAAAATTCCATCCTGGAAACAGGGTCTTGCCCTAACAAAAAAGCTCCAGAAACGGCTTGTTTTCGCTGTTTCTGAAGCTCTGTTTACTACTCAAACTCTTGGGCGGAAAGATTTATCTGGCTGTTTCTCAGTACACATTTGTATGTTTTATTCTTCATATTCATCCTAATTTGTATTTTTGTGTACCTCGTCAAAAATTTCTAGAGCCAAAATAGAGCCAAATAAAATAATAATCTATAACCATCATATTTTAGTATTTAAATATATTATCTATTCCCAAATCTGTTATTTTCTTGTAGCAGGGAATAAATTGAAAACAATTTACTGCCACTTCCTCCAATTCCTTATCAATAAGTTCTTTTTTCAATTTTTTCCATAAACAATACAAGTATTGAACATCATTAACTGCATATTGTTTTTGTCTCTCGGTTAATATCTCTTGAGACCAATCAGACAACTGCTCTGATTTATCAATATCAACATTCAAATATTCCTTTAATAGCGGTTTCAATGAATTATTATGTTCTAAACCATTCACAATTTTTGAAGCAATTTTTGTACATACTAATTTTCCAAAACAATTCATATTAAGATTTTTCATTAAAAACGATACATCAAAAACTGCATTATGGAAAACTTTAAGCACATCTTTTGAATATAACAGTTCTTTTAAGTTCAAATATTCAAAGTTGCAATTGTATCTAATAATTATGCTGCATCCATCACAAAAAAGCTGTATAGTACAAAGTTCATCTCTCAAATAATCCAATCCTGTTGTTTCAGTATCAATGCAAACATACCCCGCTGAAGCAAAAAAATCCTTCTCTTTTTGTGATATATCACACTCTTTTTCAATTATTTGTAACATCAGTCAGCCTCCTTGAATTCAACTTTTTCAGCTTCTTTTATAATAGTTTCGATTTCTTCCAAATACACTTTATATAAGCCTTTTTCTCCGTTATTCTGATATATTGAATATGGTAAAAATACACTTTTTTCCTTTGAACTTTTACAACTTACCACTATCATTTTATTATCTATTCGATATAAAGAATTTGTTGGTTGACCATTAAAATAATACAATTCCACTGTACCACATTTCTTATTTTTATATGAGCTATTACTTCTTTTTGAACACTTTTGTCTTTTTTCTTCCACTTCATCATATAAAGATTTCCATTTATCCGAAACTTCATTGATGAGTTCGACTAAATGTCCTTCTGAATAGTTATAATGTTTCTCTAATGCTGGTACAAAAGGTGATTTTGGATTCAACAAAACAACCCGTAATTGGCATTCAGTATTTAGTACCGTTTGCTTTATAAAATCAAAATTATTTGTTGTCCATGTCCTTGCATAATTATGAACAATATCAATACTGGTCTTTGCATTTTCAAATTGTTCTTTATAGTTTATATTTGTTAAAGTAGAATCAATTTTTATTAACCCAGTATCATCTATTTCCTTATCAAGGCTAACCTTTTGTATTACCAGTTCTATTAACGTTTTTTTTAGGTACATATTATCAATAATCGTGTATATACCGGATACTAATAATACAGACCCAACATTGCTAATTAATGGATTTCCACGCCACATACACAAAATTCCAACAATTGCACAAATAAGTGCTACTACTATATGCCTCAATGAAAATCTATTCTCTTCTTTCATATTTTCTCCTCTCCTTCACTATCTGCATTAATCTTTCAATAAATTACGGCTCTAGACTTTACTTGGGTAAAATTTATAACCTTTGATTTTTTATTTAATTAAAAAGAGCAGCATAAACAATCTCATAAGATATAATTAAATCACCACAAATAATCAATAAATGATATTGCTTATACTTAATACTGATTTTATATCAAATCTGCTTGAAATTAAAGAGTTAACTTGCGGATAATATAGTCTCTTCTCTGATATTCATTTATATTTTCATCTCGAATGCAAGGACGTTTCCTGTCCTTTCTGCGACTTCGTCACCAACAAATTCCATGATTACCGCCCCTCTGTTATTAAATAAGCCCCATTCTTGACAAAGAACCTTAAAAATCGCACCAAACATTCAACGTCCAGTGCGATACCTCCAATTTAAGATGCAATATATGTAAAATCATATCTTATATTCCTAAGTTTGTGCACTAGACTAGACATACAAGTTCTAATCCAATGCACTAAACTCGCATATTTATAGCCGTGTATGTCTATAATACATGTATATATAATATCTTGAATATAAGTTCTGATTCATATTTATTTTCTCCTTTTTTGCCGGTTAATATAACATTATTGATAAGATGTGTCAAAAATTTTAAATAGACTTATAAAGTTCATCAACAAATTTAATTCTTTTATGCTTTATCAGAATATCCGCAATAATCCCTGCTCTATCTATTTTAAGATTATTTATTACTCTTTCATATTCTGTAATATTCCCTTCTAATATTCTTTTGTTATTATAGCAATAATTACTCTGAATATTTTCGAGCATTTCAATAATTTTATAATCTTGTCTCAATCTTATGTCTACCTGCCATGGATTAAAACATGTTTCCATTCCACTAAGCATTGCATCTAGCACACTCAAATCCTCTGATGCTTTAATATCATCCTTATTGCTTTTATCTTTAATTAATTTATATGCTAAATCAATAAACTTTTCTTCGCGTGCAACTGTATATACCATACCATTTAACCTCCATTCATAAAAATAAAACTCAGTAACATAATGTTAATTATATAATTTTTATCAAATGTAGAAAAGTTTGAAACAAATTCACTAATTTTTTCTTTTAAAAATCAACTACAGGCAACATTAAATTCTATTTCTTTCATAACTCGACTCATGTTTTTAATTTTATAAAGATACTGTATAAAACAAAAGATAATCTTTAAATCTTATTTAAAATCATTATCATATTTCATTTGTAAGTATTTCTTACTAGGATACTGCTCTTTATTATTTGGATATACAATCCTATTAAATACTCCTTTTAATTCGTGGCTTATAATTTCAACATTCCCATTTGGTTTAATTTTTAAAAGTCCATTATCAAATGCGATTTCATGGTTTGTACAAAGACATATACCATTTGAAATTTCATCGCTACCGCCCTCTGTAACCGGAACAATGTGTGCTGCCCGTAAAATTTTAGATTCTTTTATACCGCAAACAGCACATTTGTTATCATAAGCTCTTAACACGTCTTTTCTAAATTTATCTTGTTTTCGATATGGTTTTTTTACAACTACATCTGTCCATTCTCTATTTTTATAAGGAAATCTTGCCCTTATTTCATTTTCCGTCTCCAGTTGTAGTTTTTGTTCTTTTTCATTCCAAATTGCCGTAGGTAACATATTATATCGCTCAAGCGTCATATCCAATAATCCAATTCCAAATTCAAAAAAAGAAACTATAACTCTAATTTCATTTTTTGAATGATACATATAGTATACTATTGGAAAAACATGTTTGTCATTTAAACTTTCTAAAAATTCTTCTTTTAATGATTGATTTCTTTTCTCTCTTATTGCTGCATTATTATATTCAATCAGAAGCCACTTTGTAAAATATTTTGTTTTTTTATCCATTTTCCTCTTCCATTACATTTTTTAATTAAATCATTCCATAAATATACAATTATATACACCTATCTATCCTGTTGGCAGACAGGATAGGCATTTTTATTTTCGCCTGCTCTTCCTCGAAGAGCTTTTCTCTTTATCGAGAAAGGCAAGCAACGCTACAATCAAGCTACCAAAGGACATCAGCAATACTAATATAGCTGTCAGTAATTAACTCGACTTTTTGACTGGCAACGTATCAACCACCACTTTTTCATTTGGATCAATTTCTTCAAGTTTGTACTTCCAATGATATATAACAGGTTCTTCATTTACTTCATCAAAGTATTTATATATACGCTGCACAAGTTCATCCTTAGTTTTTACACGAATGCCCTTGAGCATCTGGCGAGTAAGTTTACTGAAGAAGCCCTCAACAAGATTCAACCATGAACCGTGCTTTGGAGTAAATACAAATTCAAATCTTCCTGGTACGGTTGCGAGGTATTTTCTGGTTTCCTCAGAAGAATGAACTTTAAGGTTATCCAACACCAGACGAATCTTATCTGATTTTGGATACTTGTTATCAAGTTTTTTAAGAAATTCGATATAGTCCTTACTGTTATGGGACTCTTTAACGAGTGGAATCGCCTCACCTGTTTGCAAATCTATTCCGGCAAGCAGTGAAATGGTTCCAAGACGCCTGTACTCATAATCTCGGCTTATGGTCTTATGATTATTATCCGGCTGGATATCTTCTGATGTGGTGGCAATTGCCTGGATTCCAGGTTTCTCATCATAAGAGAGTACATGCACCACCTGATCATCTTCACAAAATGGAAGAAGTTGTCCTTTTTTATCGAACTGTAATGATAGCTGTTTATATACCAGAAGGACATTGTGCATCTTTTGGTCAAAATCCGGATCACGATTTTCACAGTAATAAGTTATTTTGTTAGGCTTAATATCTGCCTCTTCAAGTATTGTGCGAACCTTTGACTGACTTATAGTTGATAACCTTGTATAACCAGCATTTTCTGCAAACTTATTGATATGTTTTGTGAGAAGAGCACGTGTCCATACTTCTGCTGAATAGCCAAGATTAACCGGCTTCTGACATGCGATATTTATAATCCACGTCTTTTCGTCATCGGTTATTTCAGCATTACGACCACGACCGGGAGCATCAAACAAGGCGTTTTCGACACCGCCCTCTTTGAATTTATTCAAGCACAACATTACACTGCATCTATTGATGCCTACTTTATCAGCAATATCATTAATAGAAACACCATCAGCACGTAACAACAGTATTCTTGCTCTACACACGGTTTGTGCCTGTATTGTTCTAGCACGAGTTTGTAATTCAAGATACGAACGCTGCTCCTCTGTTAGTGTTATTGTGTTTACTTTTCTGCCCATGAATATGACCTCCCTATACAATTATATGAAGATTATATCATGGAATACTTATTGAGTCGAGTTAATTAAAAACATTTATACTAGTCGGCAGTCAAGGGCAGGTTTGAATCCTGCCTAACCTATTGTAACAATAAATTTAGGTCAAGAAGGATCACAAGGGAAGGTTGCTGTACTTATTTACATGCAGATCAGATGAACCAGTATACTATGATGAATCAATCGAGATTTGAAGAGGTAGTAATAATTATCTGGTACTAATTGGTCCAGAACTTACAGAAGTAATCAGGAAGTTTTATGTGGGCGAAGACAGCACAACTACACAGACTATGAATAGGAGCTCGGTAAAGAAGTTGAATGTGTATGTTGACTAAATATGTAGAAAAGTTGTAGAATGGAGGGAAAACAGATATGGCAGTGAATAATATAATGATTGATGGAGTCTATATTTCAGAAATTTATAGGTGGTACACAGAGCATGCGTTAATCGTGAATCGTAGATATCAACGAAAACTTGTATGGACATTAGATGAGAAGCGACAGTTTATAAACACAATTTTACATGGATATCCAGTTCCTTTGTTCCTGTTTGTTAGTTCAGGTCGGGAGAAACTTGGTACTATCGGGGATAAGGAAATAATTGATGGTTTACAAAGGTTAGAAGCAATAATTTCTTTTATACTTAATAAGTATTCAGTCAAGATAGATGGAATTGATTACTATTTCAATTTATCAGTTTATCTGGGAAATGAACTCCTGATTAAAAAAGATGAGTTACATCAGCAAAAGCCTGTTATGCCTGCAGAAATGTGTCATGCTTTCTTATTATATCAATTACCAGTAAGTATTATAGATGCAGACGAAGCTGCTGTGGATGATGTATTTAAGCGTATCAATTCAACAGGTAGAAAGCTTTCATCTCAGGATCTGCGACAGGCAGGTGTGACCAGTAAATTCAGTGATTTAGTACGTATTATTTCAACTCATCTTCGAGGTGATGCATCCGAAGATATTGTTAGAATGAACGATATTAGCATATATAGTTTGAGTAGTCATGGGTTAAACTATGGAGTTAATATTAAGGACGTGTTTTGGGTCAAGCAGGGGATTATTTCAGAGGATACACTTAGACGCTCTAAAGATGAGGAAATAGTTGCCATACTTTGTAGCGCTATTTTGAGCAATTACACTTCAGGTATGTCCGTAAAAACGTTAAACATGTTATACGATACAGAAAGGAGAACTTATAAAAACAATGAAAAGCTTTTAACTCAGAGTAGATTTGATGATATTATCTCATTATTTTCAAAAATAGTCAGTGATTTAGAAAAAGTATTCGCAATAAGCGATACGACATTTTCACAGTTGTTGTTTAGTAATGAATATAATTACAATAAGGATTTAGTATTTATAGTTTTATTCCTGGCACTAGCACAACTGTATTCGGAGAACTATTACATAGAGTATTTTCTGGAAATACACAATTTACTTTCAGGTATAGCTGACAGAGAATTCAGTGAGGTCATAAATACGTCAGAATGTAAGTGGAATACAGATATACGAAATCATTTGGTTGAAAGATTGAAAAATGTCTTACGAGGTCATATGGTTTTTATTGAGCGTGATCCGGAATGGAATACTGGGTTTATTAATTATTTAAAGCAGGTTACGGCAGAAAAGCAGATGTTCGATTTCAAAATCGGGATGCATGATTTACGTACTGGACAGAAAAATAGCAATGTGATTTCAAAATGTGTGATGACATTGACAGCTATGGCAAATACAATGCCATACAAGGAAGGAGTTATTATTTTCGGAATTTCTGATAAGGGAAGCGATGCAGCGGACTATAGAAACTTCTACAGGACAGAAGTTCCGAAATATAATGATTTGTATATTTCAGGTGTAACAGATGAAGCTATAACATTTTATGGTTCTATTCAGAATTACACAAGACGTATAAAGGAGTGTATAGAAAAGCAGAATGTAAGTCCAGATGTTAAGCAGTATATACTTACCCATATGGATACTATGAAGTATGGAGATCAGACATTAGTTATTTTAAAATTAAAAGCAGATAAGCCATTATTTTATGATGACAAAATGTATGTTAGGTACGAGAGTCATAATCATCTGGTGAAGAACGGTTCTCCTGAGTTTTATGAGGTGCTTAGTAATTTCAAAGAAAATATTACAGTTACACAAACTGTAAATAGAAAATCAGTAAAGAAATTGGTTGCATTTTAAAAAAAAATAGAAATCTCAAAACCACACAACAAAAAATATGTTATAATAAGGAAGTGAAAAAGAAAAACAAGGAAAACAAAGAAATAGATAAAACACTGGAGGTAAGAGTTATGAAAACAATCAAAAGAGTAAAAACAACAAAGTTAGCAATAGCCTTTTTAGCACTTATACTTTTAATAGTGGCACCAACCACAGTAGAAGCAAAGACAAAGAGTTATATGAAGTTCGAATCCTACGAAGGGATAATGACATTCGACAACGGCGGCACCAAGTTAGTGATGTATGAGGGAGAGTCAATAAGAAAAGTTGCGCCTAGTAAAGTAAGGCTTTACAATGGTAAAGTAACTAATTTCGTTGGTAGTAGTTCTTGGGAGAACTACAAGCTTACCTATTCAAAAAAAGGTATCGTGACATGCACAACGTCTAATACGACGCATTATAATACGATTACTGCAAAAAAAGCAGGTACAGTAACAATAAAGTTCAAAAGATACAATTACGGAGGTAACTACAAAGATTACGGCCATGAGGGAACTTTAAAAGTAATCGTAAAGAAAGCTCCAAAGAAATCCATCACAATGGCAAAGAAATCTATCACATTAGTGAATGGTAAAGAGAGCAAGCTTTCCATAAAATCCGTAAAAGGTTTAAGTGGCAAAGAAGTAACCTACAAGTCAAGTAATAAGAGAGTAGCTACTGTAGATAAAAATGGAGTAGTGACAGCAGTAGGTTCCGGAAAAGCAAGTATAACGGTAACTTCAAAGACCAATAAAAAAGTAAAAACCACAGTAAAGGTTAAGGTTATTTCCAGAGGTACTGTAAACACTGCTTACACAAAAAAAGGAAAGAAAAGTATAGAAGTAAATAAGAGCGAGGTAGAGATAGGTGTTTACGAGAGATGGGCTTGCTTCGCGGAAAGAAAGAATGGACAGTATAACTTCGTTGGTAAAGACAGTAAAGGGGAGCTCGCGCTTATGCCTGGAGATTGTACGAGTGACGCTGGGATAGCACTTAATCTAAGAAATATTTTAAAGAAAGCAGAGAAGGAAGGACGTTTCCAGATAAAGGTAACAAAGCTCACAGGAGTAGCTAGCAAAGAGGTAGTTTACAAATCCTCTAACCCGAAGATTGCTACAGTTACAAGAGACGGTAGAATAGAGGGTAAAAGGGTAGGAACGACAGTAGTAACAGTAAGTTCGAAGTCAGATCCTAATGTAAAGGCTACGATAGTAGTGAAGGTAGCAGACTGGAAAGCATGGTTGGATGGTATTTACTTTATAGGTAAACAGGGAGCCGATCCTACGGGTTACTGTGTTTTGGAAATTGCAGAACTGGATAGTGATTTGTGTTGCCATCAGACATTAAATTGGGTAGTTACTAGTAGTGATGAGAGTATTGCGAAAGTCCAGACTTTCCCAGGTGGTAAAGATATTCGTTTAATGAAACCAGGAAAGGTGAGAATTACGGTACAGTCTAAGGATGGTCATTCGTTTAAGTACTCTTGGACCGTTTTTGCCACAGATAAGTTTGCTGACCAGGTTAATCCGGGAGATATTGGAGACGAGAATAATTTCAGAGTTGAATAGTAAGGTAGAAAAATAGGGGGATTGACAGAAATGTCATCCCCTATTTTTAATGTGGGAAGTGAATTATTTACAGAATAATTAAATTTATAAAAACTTGAAACCGTAATTCAAATGCGACATAGTTATAATGAAGTGCAAAGGAGAGGTAGTATAGAATCACTTAGTAAAGATGTGATTTGATGTGGTGTAAGGTGCTGAATTAGATCATGTTGTAAGAAAAGTTGTTGAAATCATTAAATTTCCTCCTTTGCTTCGGCGTGAGTTCCACAGCTCACGCTATTTAAAATAGTTATAGTTGATAGTTTGCCAAAATCCTCAATTATAGCTATGGTGATCAAATTTAGTCTTGAAATTACGATTAAAGTGTGTTAAAACAAATACTGCTGTTGATTTAAAAATCGCAATTTCAAGACGACTTGTTAGGACTAAGGACAGTTAAGCTTTAATACAACTGCTTCTCCTTTCAAGTAGCTAGGCTGCGAGTTAGTGTTTGTTGGAACATTCTGCTATGGGTACAAAATTTCATGTTTTAAGTAGCATAAAATCAACTCAATGTCAATAGCTTTTTAAAATAGGGTTTCCTAGAAATGGAACCCTATTTTTTAATGTGGGATAGCTAAAAAGTGAAGGAAAAACAGATACATCAAAGATGAATAGTGAGTAGGGTTCCAAAATGGAACCCTAGTGATTTACGTACCATTGGAACAGTTAAAGTTTAACTACAGCAATATAATAGCTGCTTCTGCGTTATACAAATTACCAATTGTAATTTACAATAAAGCGAAAAATAATATAAAAATTCTTCAATCAGTAGATTTAGTCAATAGGTTACCAGATTTGAATATTGCATGAATTGCATAAAAAAGTGAAAACTGTTATTGTGATATTGTAAAGGAGTCCGTAACAGAAAAAATATTTTCAAAACAGTTTATTTAAAAATTTATGACTATAATTAAATGATTGATTCAAAGAGTTGGGTTTCCAGAAATGAAACCCAACTCTCTGAATGTAGAGGTGGCTATGCCATGATTGCATCAGTATCCACTTTAGTTTCGGAGTTGCCAGTGTCAATCTTTCTAATTTCATTATCGGCTTTTTTAGATAACGTATTAATCATTTCATTTACGAATCTAAGAAACTCATTAGTGTCAGTCTCATTATTGGCTTTTACTGAAGCATAGGCAAGTGCAATTTGTAATTGTTCAGTGGTATTGTAATTCATCATAATCCTCCTCTATTTCGAATTATAAATATAATATACTATGGAGGTAGAGAAATGTCAAATTTAAAATTCGAAGAGTTAGCAAATGAGTGTGTTGTGCGAAATCCTTACGTTGGAGATTTTAATCATTGTATGTATAAGCAGTTAGTATGTGATATAAGTTTGCTTATTGAACATGCTAAGTTAGCAGATGTATCAGGTGTAAATGTGATAAACGAGCAGGGAGTAGATCAGATACTTTCTTGTTATAATGCAAGGTACAGGGATGCTTCAAAGTATTCACTTAATGTATTGCGTAATGCCAAATTATCATTTGCGGATGCAGTCGAATTTGTGAAGTATCTCGAGCGTGAGTATCTAACGAAGTTGTATCTGTAATAGTGTAAGAATAGGGTTCCATAGAAATAGGAACCCTATTTTTTTAATGTGGGAAGTGAATTATTTGCAGAATAAATAGAGAAATTACTTTATTTCAGAAAAATTACCCTACAACCATAAGACGTAGAAAAAATAGAAAAATCTCCTATAAAAAAGTAATAAAAGGGTGTCAAAAGTTGGCACCCATTTTTTATTAAAAGGAGAGTGAAAAAGATGAAGAAAAAACTAGTAACTGCAGTGCTAGCAACAACTTTGTTACTAACTACGGTAGTTCCAGCACAAGCATCTCCACTGCTAGGTGAGGATAGCTATGTGACATTGGAAGAGGTGACAGAGAGCACAGAGGAGGATCCACCGGATCCAACAGAAACAAGTAGTCAGGAGAAAGAGATAGAGAGGAAGTACAGTCCAGACTATGATATTAGCCCATACTACAATGATACTGAAGAAGAGGTAGAAGAAGTAGAAACTGTAACGAGGTCAGCCAATATCGGATTTAACAATGACGCTACAGCAGACGCAGATCCGAATTTACAGACAATTTACAACAAAGTCGGAAATGCATCAGTAAAGACATACAACAGTTACACTTATAATTCATGGATGGGAACGAAAGATTACACTTGGAAAGTTAATACAGATGGTGTAAAAAATACTGCATCAAATACGCATAAAAAAGCAGCGGAAGAGATAGCTAAGGACAGTAGCTATAAAAGTAAATGGGTACGGTCAGATGAAAAGAGTTTCTGGACAGGCTCAGGTGCTGCAACACCAAAAAAATACAAAAGTATCAAAAACAGTAGTAGTACAAAAATAACAGATAAAAATATCGAAAAAGCATTTTTGGTTTGGACGACACGATCTTCAAAGAATGGAAGTTTACCAATTATTTTTGTCAATTCAGATAACGAAGCATACAGTATAAACGCAGATAATTACCCGGAAACACCGAAACTTGGTTCAAAGAAGGCATTGGTAGACAACAGAGTTGTTCGACAGGACAACTGGTCTGAGGATGATCTTAATAAAGCACAACCTAATAAAATTTTTTACACTTCCTACGCGGATGTGACAGATTATATGTCAGGGGACGGAACTTACTCAGTTTGTAATCTGCCGATCTACTGGTCAAACTACTACGATAACGGTGGTACTCAACGGGCGGCTACCTGTGGTAGTTCGGCAACTGATATGGCAAATGTGAATGGCGGTGAAAATTTAAGTTCATGGAGTCTTTTTATAGTTAGTGAGACAAGTGACAGCAGACCACATGTAGTTACAATAAAGGTCGGATCACAATACGTGCTGACAGGTGGCAGCCGTGAACTCCTGACAGTACAAACGAAAACAGACTTTGGTGAATTTAAAACACAGACTTCAAGTGCCACACCTGTTGCGATCAACACAGCCTTTACCACAAGTGGTACAGGAAGCAACGGAGATCTTCTGGCAAGAGTGAATTTTGCAAAAGGTGGCAAAAAGGCTAATAAAGTAGAAAACCCAAAAGATAAACCTGAATTCTGGTATGACCCGACAGACTACGCATTAAATGCTAATGGTGGAGGTATTTACGGAAGTAATGGTAATGTACCGACGGATAAAGCGAAAGGCTCGTCAGTATCGTGCTTTTCCGTACAGGCAAAGGATACTTCTGTCTGGAATACTTTGCGCTATGTGGTGACAGATGTTGCATTAGAAAAGGTAGATATAGATGCAACGCAGACAATAACAGTTAAGGAGCGTAGCAAACCGGTAGTAGTCTCTGGCAAATTTACGAATACGACAACAAAGGGTAAAACAGGATTTTCTTACGGTAAACTGGTCGTAACACTGCCAAAAGGTCTTACAGTTTCAGATTCCAATAGCTCACCAGTGCTGACAAAACACAAGTGGGAGAAAGAGGGTTGGCATACCAAAACTCTAACAGGCACCGTCTCGACAAAGAATGGTCAGCAGCAGATAATCTGGAAGGACAAGGATTCAACAGCAGAAACAGCGCAGGTACTGAGAAGTGTGACAGGAACCAGCGCACCATCAGAAAAAGGAAAACGCGACTACTTCGAATACTCGATCGACTGTGATTTTAATGCCAAAAAAGGCGTTGAGACTTTTAGGGCAACAGAGATTCTTTACGGTGTGAAAGAATCAAATGGCAGCAAACCATACGGTAAGTCATCATTTCAGCTCCAGTCAGGTAATGCTAAAGAAGTGCCAAAATATATACTGACAGTAAAAACAGAAGGTCCAGCTGTAAGTATTGATGGCGGAACTGCAAAGACGACCACAGTAACAAAAGAGCTGAAGCCAGCTACAGAGACGACAGGCAAGCCAACAACGGTAAAGGCAACAGGCAACTTTAAGGGTTGGACTATCAGTGATAGTGATATAAATAAGATCGTAGAATACGGAGAGAATCATGATACTACGATTAATTCTGATAAGTTTAAGGCAAGTTCAAGTCTGAAGTTTTATATGCCGAATAAGGATATCACGCTGACAGCAACCGCACTGCCAAAAGAAGTGATTACAGCAACATTTATCAGCCACTCATACTCCAGTAGTGACAGCTACAATATACCAGATTCAGCACAGCAGAAACAGGAGATTTCAAAGGAGATTGTAGATAAATATGATCCGAAAACAGGAAAGCTGATAGAGAAAGTACCACGTGAGATGACCTTTAATTTCCCATCTGCAGGACAGATCAATGGATGGGTCTTTGATGGCTGGGTTTTAAGTGACACAGCAAGCAGCAGCTATGATGATAAAGGATACAATAAGGCATCAGTGAATCAGGCTGGTGCATCTGGAATGATAACCAAAAATGTAGTCTACTACGCGCAGTACCACAGAGAAATGAGCTGGTATTTTGTTCAGCAAAATAAGGTTGACAGGCATTACAAAGCAGTCTACAGAAATAGTTACGATATTAACCGGTTTGAACATGAATACAAAGACAAAGCACCAAACCAGACACTGAAAGAAGGATGGGTTTCACAGGGTTGGACAGACGAAGCAGACTGTAAGGCAGATCCGGATGTTCAACCAGGTGGTACGATAATAGCCACAGAGGGTCAGGTTTTCTATGGATTATTCGAGAAAGATGTGACAGTAACTTACAATACAAATACCTACGATCCGGTAGATAAAGTGCCAGATCCACAGACAGGAAAGGCATACTTCTCAACTTCTTCGTGGGACTTCTCGCAGGTAAAGGACTATGTGCATCCATCTTACAGGAATGTACTGAGTAATAGCTGGCTGAATGATTTTTTCACAAAGAAGACAGGATACTCGGCACCGGTTGATCTGAGAAAAGATTCAGATGTGGGATTTATTTACCCAACGATCACGGTAGCAGATACAGTACCGGTTTACAGAAAGATTAATCAGAGAGAAACAGATGTGCTGCCAACTATTTGGTCAACGAATCCAAAAGGATTCACAGTAGATTTTGAAGTAACACAAGGAGAGTGGCCGGAGGGATTTGATCGTAGAATAAACTGTAATCCACAGACAAGTTACGAGTTCCGAGAAGATACAACACTTTACCAGCAATACGAAACATTAAAGATGCCGGCAGATAAGAAAATTCATACAAGTGTTTCTATACTTGTAGGGGATTCTATTAATGTTGGAAATCGGTTTAAATCAGATTACTTTAGCGATTTAGGAAGAGTATACGTTTCTCCAGATCATAGTATAGCAACAGTAACAGAGGCAGGTAAGATTACAGGTAGAGGTCCTGGTGTGATAACAATAAAGGTATACACCAGTGATGGTAAGACAGATATAGGAGACTGTAAAGTAATAGTTTCATCAAGCAGTGTGAAGATACCTGACAGGATTACACTCGGTGAACAGGCAGAAGTAGGTATTACAGCCAGATCAGGTGAGGGTGCTAGTGTGACAGCAACTCTTTCTATGGATGCAGTATCAGCATTGAGAGGTAGGGAGAGTAGCAAACTTTACTCATTACATTCATACTTTGGCAATGGAAATGACTTTACAGAAGTGGACGCAGGCAACACAATACTGAAAGCAGCTTCTAGTAATGGAAAACCTGCAACAGATACAAAAACCTTTTATGTAATGCCTGATATAAGTTTGCAGAGTTTAAAGAGCGATGTTTACGATGCAACGATTGTATGGAAATTACATCTTACACTGAATTAGGTAAAACCGAGTAAGATGATGATATAGTCATATAATTGATTGATAGTAGAAGATAATCGCTGATGAATGGGGGAGTCGAGAGGCTGCCCCATTTTTTCAATTAGAGATTCTTCGATGTAGGGGTGTTGGGTTCGAATCCCAAGAATTTATTCAAATAATTTAGGAGGAAACAATGATAGGTTTTAAGAAGAAAGTAGCAGAGAGTTTAAAAGAGGAAATGAGTCTTGAGCCAGAAAAAAGTGAGACAGTGAGTGAAGCAGTAAGCGAGGTAGCGGAGGAAGTAAAGCCTAGAACAAGAAGAAAACGTGTAAGTGCTATCGCTCCACAGGAATCAAAAAGTAGAACTGAAAAGAATGGGGCTGATAGAACAGTATTCAAATTCGATGACGATAGTGATGATGACAGCGATGTGTTAAAATCAGAGGAGTCAAAGGATTTAGGGATGGAGTCAACCAAGATGTCAGGTATAGATGAGGAAGAGGTTGCAAAGACAGTGAATAGAATCATTATGAGGAATTCAGTCAATGTAGACGAAGATAAAGAGGAAGAGGAAGATTTACCAGTAAGCTTCGATAATTCAGAAGACACAGTTGAAATAGATGTTCCAATAAAAACTCCAGAAAAGCCAGTAGAGGAAAGAAATGTCAATGAGAGCCAAGATATTCTTTTAAAGCTGGGTAGAGCTGTTAATAGATACGCTGATCCATACTGTGGTTTTGAGTGTGAAACAGTAAGTCTGAGATACGCCTCCGGTGTGAATGAGGTGAAGGTGAATAACGGTTGGATCTACTTTCCGATCAAACAGGTTTTCGTAAATGGAAGAAAGCGTAACTTCAATAGCGTGCATGAAGTGCGTTTAAAACGAGACGATAAGGTAGAATTAGATTTAGGAGTAAGTGCAGTAGTGCCAAAGGGTTACGTGCTTGAGTTTAGAAATGTAGAAAACTCTAAGACGAAGTTTGGTATTGAAGTTCCGGCGGGTACAGTTGTAGGTGCACATGACGCACTTTACCCAATAGTAGTACAGGTAAATCCTGTGGATGATTTGGCATATGTTTGTCAGAATAGAAGTATTGTAAGAGCAACTTTGAAAGCAGTTTAAGAGGTACAATAATGCGAAAAGCTCAATATGTTCATGGTAGTAATAGTGCAGGAAGATATTTTTTTCTTTTCTGTGGGTTGATAATAAGGACGCTGTTGATAGTTATGATCTTTGCAACGATCGCAGTTGTATGCAGAATTTACCCAACAATAAAGTTGTGGTTTGATGATAGTATGAGTATTGCAGCACAATCAAAACCAGAAGATTTTTGTAGTGGTGAAACAAGTTATGTATACGATGAAGAAGGCACAGTACTATTAAAATTAAAAGCTGATAAAGATACAATTTATGTTGAGTACAAAGATTTACCGGATGATATAAAGGATGCTTTTGTAGCAATAGAGGATAAACGATTTTATCAGCATAAAGGGGTGGACTGGGCTTCAACAGTAAATGCTGCATTTCTTTTAATAAAAAACAAAGGAGAAGTGCAGCGTGGTGGAAGCACAATTACACAACAGTTAGCAAGAAATGCATACTTAAGTTTTACAGTAAGTTACGAACGAAAGATCAGAGAGATTTTTCTGGCACTTGGTTTAGAGCAGAGGTACAGTAAAGAACAGATACTAGAATTTTATATAAATAGTATAAATTTTGGTAATGGGTACTTCGGAATAGGTGCTGCGGCAAAAGGTTACTTTGGTAAGACGGTTGATAAACTAAGCTTAAGTGAGATTGCATTTTTGTGTGCAATTCCAAACAACCCTACTTTTTACAATCCCAGAACTAATTTTGACCATACAATTAGCAGGCGAAATACAATACTTCATGAGATGTATCAGCAAGGATACATCGGGAGTAAAACATACACAACGGCAGTGCAGGATAAGATTTGTGTAAAGAGTGAAGATAATCTGGAATACGGATACAAGGCAAGCTACGCTTTAAACTGTACAGTCAAAGAGTTTATGAAACTTGCCGGATTCAAATTTGAATACAAATGGAAAACAGATACAGAATACGAAGACTATAAAAACAAATACAATCAGGCATACGAAGAAGCTTTGCACACATTAAAGGTAGGTGGATACAGTGTTACAGTTAGTCTTAATGGTAGCACGCAACAAATAGCACAGGAAGCATTAGACAGTGAACTCTCAAAGTTTAGCGCAGATAGCGGTATGCAGGGTGCTTTGACGGTAATCGATAATGAGACGGGATTAGTACTTGCGTCTGTTGGCGGAAGTAGTTCTGTAGAGGGTACAAGTTTAGGATTAAACAGAGCTTACCAGAGTTACAAACAACCAGGCAGCACAATAAAGCCAATAGTGGTTTACACACCTGCAATTGAGCATGGATACGATGCCAATAGTAGGGTGGAGGATAATCCGATTGAAGACGGTCCGAAAAACTCAGATGGTAAATACAGTGGTATGATTCCATTACGAACAGCAGTAGAGAAAAGCAAGAATGTAGTAGCATGGAGACTTTTCGAAGAATTGACACCAGAAAAAGGATTAAGCTACGCAGTGAATATGCATTTTTCAAGTTTAGTCCCTGAAGATTATACGCAGTCAGCAGCATTAGGTGGGTTGACATACGGAGTAACAACAGAAGAGATGGCAGGGGCTTATGCAGCGTTAGTTAATCATGGTTACTGGAGAGAACCAACTTGTATTACTTCTATAAAAGATAAAGACGGAAAAGAGATTTACAATGGTAGCCTCGGCAGAGGTATTTACTCGAAACTTGCAGCTGATTCAATGACGGATGTACTGAAAGGTGTTAGCACCAATGGGACTGCAAGAGGGTTGAAACTTAGTAACGGTGCAGAATTTGCGTGTAAGACCGGAACAACAAATGAAAATAAGACAGCTTGGTTTTGCGGATACACAAAACAATACACTGTAGCGGTATACGTTGGTGCAGATGATAATAAATGCACAGTAAAAGATCTTTGGGGAGGTACATACCCTGCAAGAATTTGGATAAATACTTTGAATGGTTTAGGTGGAGATGCTGTAAGTTTACTGAGTGACAGTGAACAAAAATCAGTAGACAATAACCAGAGTAGTCTGGATTGGATAAAGCCAAAGCAAGAGGTAGTACCGGCAGAGCAGTCAGTAGATGGGGAGCCAGAACAACAGCTAGAACAGCCTGAGGGACGGCTGGTGCAAGCAGATGAGCAGATTGGGGATCAGGTTGTAGAGCAACAGTCTGATCAGTCACAAGAGCAGTCAGAGCAGCAATCAGAACAGACGCAAGAAATAACAATAGAATAAGGAGAACAATAAAATGAAAAAAGCAACAGGATTTGGTGGCAATGTGGAAGAGACAACTAAGGAAGGCATGATAAATGCCTTGTGTATTTTTGAGGGTTCTAATGAGACACTGGTCTTAACAGAGGATTGTTACACATTAGATGTGCAAAATGTTGCAACGATTCAGGCAGCGATACCAATTGAAGCAAGTACAGTAGAGACAGTAGTGATAAATGGTCCTGGCACATTATGTCTTAAGGCAACAGAATTTATGCAGCCATGTATTGGGAGTAAAACATACACTGGAATGAGCTATGGTAGATGGACTGCACATAAGTGTAAGTGTAAGAAGATTGTGGTGAATGGTGCGAGGGTGGTGTGTGAATCTACCACACCTAATTTTACAATTGGTGCTTACAATTTTGAGGAGTATCCAGAGGTGATTTGTATTAATGGTGGCGAAATGATTTGCCCAGAAACTGATGCAAAAAGAATACTGAAGATAAAGGCATACCCACCCTATGGTAGTACAAAGATCTCTACAATAGCAGAGTACGTTTTTGAGGGACAGGAACTTTTCAGTGAAGGTCAGAAGAAGCTGATAGAGGAGATAGCAGCATTAGCGCCTGCTTGGAGAGACAAAATCAGTTTTAGAGCAACACCTAAGTTTTTGGAGACGGCATTAGGGTTGCTGGAGATAAATCCTAATTGCGATGTTGATATGCTTGTAAATGGAAGATATCAGAAGTATGCGATGATTTGTAGAACTATGTGCGTGCTTGGTATGCCGGAGAGACTGTATAATGATGCAGAGCTTCTCTTTGAGAGCAACAAGTTAGAGTTTTTAGAGAAAGAATTTAAGTTTCCTGTTACGAGTAAAGAAGACACGGCTTTAGCAGTTTGCGAACTGATGCATCATGTGTTCGGAGATGATTTCAGTAAGCTGAGTGATTGGCAAGTTGAACAGGTATATGAAATGATACCAACATACTTTTACGAGTTTGAGCCTGGTGTGCCACACATGGTAGATGCAGAGAGGTTTTTCGGTTTGACGAATGAAGTTGATTAGTTAGAGAGGTGGCGTGTGTAATATGATTAGAGAAATTAAACAGATAAATAGTTTCTTTACAGGTGATGTAAAAGGTGCTTTGACTGAGTTGGATATGTCAGATACAAAAATAGTGATGTTGCAGTGGGATACACAGGGAATTGAACTTGATAGAATTAGTCAGTAGTATACGATCATAATGGAACTATATGGAATAGACCTTTAGAGATGTTTATGAGTGAGGTAGATAGGGAGAAATACCCTGATGCAAAGCAGAAATACAGATTTGAATTGGTGGAGGAGTAGAGATGGGATTATTTGGTAAGAAGATGTCTGCTCAGAAGGATATATTTACTGAGCAAGAAGCAAGATGTTTATTGCATGATATGTTTTCGCGTGCTGCGAACGATGTTATGGATGTAGATTTGAAAAGTGTTTTAGAAGATGTGATACTTGAGTCTAAGGCACATGAATTAAGAAAGACGTTTGATACAGCAGTGTTCAACGAAACTACCGGAGATGCGATGTATCATCGTTTATTGGTTAATGGTGAATCTACAGTATTATCAGATTGTGAATTTAGAGAGTACTGTAAATCACATAAAGTAGATCATTACAATGAGAAAGGTGATTTTGTTTTTAATCCAGAAACCGAATTAGCATTTGCGAGAACTGTGATTAATCAAGAGTATGTAGATGCGATGAAATCAGGTGAGTTTGATTTAAGGTGTGGTTACAAAGTTCCTGAGTATTTTGATATTAAAAAACATTTAGCACTTACGATTGCTAGTTACGGTGGTGATGGTGTAGATGTAGCATTTGCAATCTTTAATGATACAGTAGTGAAAACTGGTATTTATCGTAGATTAGGTAAATATACGAATGCCCAAATTAACTCCCAGTTATACGATTCTGGTAGAGTGTTTATCATAACAGATTTTAATGACGAGGTAGTGGAGACTTTCAAAAATATGAATGTGTATTTTAGCAATTCTGAGTATGAGCTATGCAAGAAGTATAATAAAAGATTTCTAGAATCAGATTCACTATTCGATTTAGGAAAAATGGAGAGGTTGATAGAAAAGTGTGAGGAAGTGAATGAATACTTTAGAGAAAAACATGGTAGTAGTTGTGGCAACTTGAAGAAGGTGAAGATATTTTAAGTAACGAGGTGGTATATGCGTACGAGAGATAGCCCCATCCAATTAAGAAAACTGGTAAGTTGACTAAAAGCGAGCAGCATAAACGAAGAACAAAAGATGATTTTGAAAGGAGATTACTATGAAAGAATACCGTGAAATAGCACACGTTGTTGATAAGGAAAATGAAATGACACATTTTGTTATATCCAGATGTGTTGGCAAAAACTGGGATCCGGATACAACCTTTGTTGTACCAAAAGATAAATTTGTACAGTTAGTACAAAATGGTATGGTTCAGTACTTGGAGTGTGATGAAACAAGAGGAATTCACTGTAGTTTAACAGAGGAAGAAAAGGAGTTTCTTAAAAAAGTTGGGATGTTTAGTGATCAGACACAGAGTCTTTGGGAGAACTATTTTGAGTCTGATGTTAGATTTCAGATCAATGATAAGGATCTATGGGAAGATGGGTTGTCACTTTGTATTTCGATACCTGCAAAAATGTTTAGACTCTGGGCTGTAGAAATATACATGTTTGGTGATCAAGATAAGATTGCAAGATTAATTACAAGACTAAATGTTGTTAGCGGTATATCTATCAGCGAAATTAAAAATGCAAAGAATTTTAGTTCATGCACATTAATGTTGAAGGATATAACAGAATTGCAAGATCCCTGTGTAGCTGAAAAAGCCAAGTTGGACTGTAATTCTTTTTATTTTGTGAGAAAGAATCCAGATGTATTACCAAAATCAAGACTTTTGGTGAAAACACCGAATGAATCAGAAATTTCCATGTGGATTGGCACTGTGGAGCAGATCAATGCAAAAATTGATAACGATGAGAAAACTGATGATGTTAAGCGTATTTCTGCGTTTTAAGTAGCGTAGTATCTTTCTTAATTTACACACAGTCGCTGGTATGCTAGAATGTATAGCAGTAGCGTGTGTAAATTATGGATTGAAAACAGGAGATGTTTTATGAATAATATGTCTATAGCGATGGGTAAGAGACAATTGGTTGATTCGATTTGGAAGAGTGCAGGAATCGAAGGGTTAGGAACAACTTTCCCTAATACGGAAAAGATATTATCTAACCTGCCAGTACAGACAAGAAGAGATGAAGTTCTTTTTATTGTAAATATGAAAAGAGCATGGTATTTTCTATTTGATAATATAGAATATCCAAATAATATTTCGTATTTGCGAGAACTGAATAAAATTTGTATGGAAGAACTTTCGTATGATGCTGGAAATGTTAGGACAGCACCAGTTACGATTGGCGGCACGTTGCGGGTACCGGAACTTCCGCAGGAAGGAATTATTATAGATAAGCTTGATGAGATTGCTGCTATGGATGACCGGTTGGAAGCAGCACTAGAAATGTTTTGCTATGTAGCTAGAACACAAATGTTTCTGGATGGGAATAAGAGAGTAGCACAGCTTATGTGTAATAAAATTATGATGGAGGATGATATAGGTATTTTTTCTATTCCGTACAATGAAATTGATAGATTCAAAGAACTCTTAGTTGATTTTTATGAAACAAATAGTTCAGACAAGATTAAGGACTTTTTCAGGAAAAAATGTTTGCTTTTAAATCCAGGTTATGCGCAAAGTCATAAAAGTGAAAGCGAGTGTAGCAAGATTGAAAGTTTTTAATACTCGAAACAACAGAATTTAAGAATAGTAAACAAAAGAAGAATCATCAATGCGTGGTGGTTCTTCTTTTGTTTATTAGGTACTTGAGTGTGGGAAGGTAGTATTGCGATAAGGTTGTGTAATTGATATAATGATAGAAGATATTTTGGGATAGTCATAGTAGAGGTGAAAGTATGAAAAAAGCAACAAGTTTTACAGAAAATAATTTAGTAAGAGGCTTACGCGAATCCTTACAATATGAATTCAAGAATCATGTGAAAAATGGGATATACTCATACACACAAAAGAAATTGGCATACAGTTCAAATAGAATAGAAGGCAGTACACTAACAGCAGATCAAACATCATTGCTTTTTGATACGGGCACTTTATACAGTGACGAGGTTTTTCGTGCGAAAGATATTGAGGAAGCGAATGGACATTTTCTGATGTTTAATCATATGCTTAAAACACTTGACGAACCATTAACAGAGGAACTTATAAAGAAGTTTCATTGGGAATTGAAATCTGGTGTTTTCGAAGACAAAGCGAATGGTTATCCGATAGGTGAATATAAATCCAGAGCAAATATAGCTGGCAGTGAAATTACAGTGGCACCAAAGGATGTGTCATATGCAATGCATGAATTAGTTAGTAAGTACATTGAACAATTAACATTTGAGGATATTGTAAGATTTCATTCAGAGTTTGAGCATATTCACCCATTTCAGGATGGCAACGGAAGAGTTGGACGTTTACTTATGTATAGACAGTGTTTGGTTAATGATATAGTACCGGTACTTGTTGATGATAGGTATAGAACGGAGTATATTGTAGCGATTAGGGAGTCGCATGCAGGAAATTTTGAAAAACTGGAAGAGCTGTTTAGAAAATTCCAAGCTGAATACGAAGAAGAGCTGAAACAGTTTATAATATGAGGTGAGTAAATGAATACAATAATGGAGTTACCTTATTCTGATGATATTAAAAATAAATTAAATTATCTGGTGAGTTTGGTACTAGACTCAGATATTGAGTGCAAAAAGATAGTACTATTTGGGAGCTATGCTAGGATGGAGCAGAAGATTGACAGCGATTTAGATATTTTTATTTTGTCAGATAATCAAATATCAAGAGAACAACGTGGCTATTTAGCATCAGTTTTTGAAGAGAATAACGCTGATATTGTATTCTGTACTACATCAATATTTGATACTTCAGATAATCTATTATATAGGAATATAAGAAAGGACGGTGTACTACTATGGAAAGTTTAAACACTTATTTTGGTATGGCAAATAATGATTATTTATTTGCTAAAGCTGGAATGCAAACCGGCGATAAACTTGGGAATTATAATGTAGTTGCTTCTCTGTGCTCGCAAGCTTGTGGAAAGTATATGAAAGCAGTTTTAGAACTATGCTTTTCAGATAGAGAAGAACTGTTAAAGTTATTACACAGTCATAATCTTAGATCGTTATACAATGTAATTATTACGAAGTATGAGCTTTCAATATCTTCAAAAGATTGTAAATGGGTAGGAGATTTTTATTTTGATGCCAGATATCCTGGAGATGACTTTATTTGTGTAAATAATGACGATGCGGAAGAGTGCTTAAGGATCACGGAGCAGCTGTGTAAAGATGCAAAAGAGATATTAGAATCAGAAATGAATGCTAGAAGGAAGAAAAAAGAGAAGTTGAAATCTTTATCAGCTTTTAATGATGATTAAAACTTAAGAGGTAAGTGGAGTATGACATATTATTTGATGAATAAGGATGTAGTGATAGCAAAGTTTAGTGTTGATGAGGTATTAGACTTTATCGACATTGAGGAGCAGTATGTGAAGTTACCGGAATGGTTTGGCGATTTACGAACATTTATTAGAAATAGGCGTGCACCAAAACAGAGAGAAAATATAGAAGAGTTACTGAAATTAAGTGGATGTGACACACTAACTGGTTTTTTAGAGATATCCCATGCCTTGAGTTTAGTAGATACTTTCTGGGTAAAGGGAACAGATAGTGAGTTATCTTGGAAAGATGTATCTCTTTACACACATCCATTTAATGAAGTGATAGCAAAGACAGCTTTTGAGGGTGGTTTACACGGCAGGCAATTTAGTACAACCTCACCAGAATACGGAACAGATGGTTCATTTGCTAAGTGCTGGATAAGAGAAAATGATATCATTAAAATGCTGAAGAGGGGAAGTTCTGGTGCGAGAAATGCAGGGTTGGAACCATACTCAGAGTTTTATGCAGGGCAAGTTATCGAGCGATTCACAGATAAGTTTGTACGATATAATTTACGAACAAAAGACGGAAGGTTGTGCTCTGTGTGTGATTGCTTTACAAATGAGGACTATGGTTTTCTCCCATATGCTGCAATTGACACAGGAAACACAACAATAGAGTCTGTTTTAGATAAGATGAAAGGATTAGGTCTTGAGAAAGAAATAAAACAGATGCTCGTAATAGATGCATTGATTATGAATGAAGATCGGCATAAAAATAATTTTGGATTTATAGTCGATAATAGAACGCAGGAGATACAGTGTATGGCACCATTATTTGATCACAATATTTCACTATTGCCATACGCTGAAGCCGGTGACTTTGACTTTGATGGTAAGTACTTTAGTGAGAAAGGACCGCGAATTGGTGACAGTTGGATAAGGACAGCAATCGCATGTTTAGAACCTGAGTCAAGAAAAGTATTGGTAAATCTTGGAGATTTTAAGTTCGAAAGACATTCAAAATACAATTTGCCAGATTGGAGATTAGAGGCGTTAGAGGATTTAATGCATCAAACAGTAACAGCAATCTTAGAAAGAAGAGTTAAGAGATTAACGGCATTTAACTAATAAGGAGATGATGTAAGTGACAACACTTAAACGTGTAAGAGGATTTACAGACAGTGAACCAGATAAAGAACCAAATAATGGATCAAGTAATGGGCTTGTCAATAACTACAGGAAGAGAGTAGATTTAACTAAACTGAATCTATCAGATGATAAACTATTTAGCCTTTTGATGGGCTACGATGATTTCTGTAAAACAGTTCTTGAAATAGTTTTAGGTATAGAGCTAGAATCTATAGAGCGTGTGGAGGTGCAGCAGACATACCAGAACGTGATAGAGTACAAATCGATTAGATTAGATGTGTTTGCCAAGGGAGTTGATGGCACAATCTACAATGTAGAGATGCAGCAGTTGAAAAACGATGATATGCCACTGCGCGCAAGATTCTATCAAGGTCTTATGGATGCCTCGACACTATTTAAGGGACGTAAATACAGAGAGTTGCCTAAGTCATACGTAATTTTTATTACAGAGTTTGATGTCTTTGACAGAGGACTGTACCGATATACATTTAAGAATAAGTGTGATGAAGTACCAGATTTAGAACTTGGAGATAACACAGTCAAGATGTTTTTAAACACAAAAGGTACTATACAAAATGATGAACCGGATGAGTTAATCCATTTTTTAAAGTTTGTACATGATTCATCAATATCAGTTGATGACAGTGATAGATCTTTAAAGAAATTACAAACAATATACAAAAGTCTATTAACAGAAAGAGATTTGGAGGATAATTATATGAGAATGGATTGGGTAAAAGAAGAAGGAAGAAAAGAAGGAAGAGAAGAAGGCAGGGAAGAGGGCAGAGAAGAAGGAAAGGAAGCTATCTTAATTAAGATGATTAGTTCAAAGAGAAAGTTACATATTTCAGAAGACGCTATTTTAGAAGAGCTAGTTTCAGTGTATGATCTAACCGTTACAGATGCAAAAAATCTAATGTCATCTGTGAAATGATGTAAATTATGTGTTAAAGATAGTAGGTGTGCTACTTTTATGGTTTCATGAACCAGCAGATGTAAGTCATTATAACTACTCGGCGAGTGTGAAAGCAGATGATCAGAGGAAGGTATTATAAAAGATATGATCGCTGATATGGATAAGTCAGAAGTTAGACAATTTTGATAGCTACTCTGAACAACTTAAAATATTGATAAATCGATTATTTTTGACGAGGATATTGATTTTGTAAAAACAAGAAAGTTTGCTGATACTGTAAAGAATTATACAAATTATTTTGTTATTACAACAAGAGAACCATTGTACATGTTATTATGCAGTTATAATAAAATATATCAGTTAGGAGCTGAATAACCACAGGGTGAGGGGAGTATAGAAGTTGGTATGCGTGTAGTGTACAAACATCAACAAAGCGTATAGAATCGTTTAGAAATTGAATAAAGTCGTGAATCGGGGACTATATGTGTCAAATCGTATAGTCCCTTTTGTTATGAAAAATTGAGGAGAACTTATATGATAAAGATAACAATAGTTGGAGGGCGTAATGAGGTAGAAAAAGTACGAGTAGTATTAAAAGATCGTTATGGAGAAATGTACTCATGTAGAGTAATTGAGAATATTCCAGAAGCAGTACAGAACGGAGCAAAGTTTTGTACTGCTTCTTTTTTAGTTGATGATAGATATATTGATCTTGATCAGTTCAATAAAATTAAATGTAAATTTTCAATAGTTTTCAATAATAAGAAGATGTATGAGAGATCGAAAGGGTGTAAAACAGGAAAATGGCTTATGATGAAGTGATGAACAAATACGAACGAGTAGCAAGCGTAGTTAAGACATTTATAAAAGGTAAGCATGTACAGGTTGTTCTTGGAGCAATGGTAATAGAGACAGGACTATTACGTTGCTTTCTATACAACTGGTTAGGTTCAGATGAAAAATTTTACTCACTGGTAGTGCCGCATACAGAGTCCACAATTTATAACTTTCCTGAGGTTATGTACACAGCAAACAGTAACTTTGAAGAAATTCTTGATCATAATTTGAAAGTATTTAATACAAAAGAAGAATGGCAAGTTGGGAAGTGGTCAGAGAATCAGATAAAGACAGAAATGAAGACACTTAAAGTATTTCTGGATAATTTAGCTACTGGATACTTGAAATTACCACATCATACAATACAGAGTATAATAACCCATTTACATCCGGTTCTAGGTATGACTGTTTGGTACAAAGACTTTAGTAACAAGCAAAAGAGTTTAACAATATGGTTCAATTCTATTACAACGATAGAAGTGAATGATGTTTACGTAGGAGAACTCTTAGCTGCTTTGAAGCTAGAGAATAGAGTTAGAGTGATACAACAAGCAGAGGCATTGAGATTAGAGGAGGCTGTCGGTTTTGATTATTGAAGATTTAATGAATAAAGGTTACGAAAAGTTGGCATTTGTACTAGCAAGATATTGCTATCGTGTAGGATTGCCAACATTGTCAGACGATGATTATGATGTATTAGAAGATAAAATACGCAGGGATTACTATGATGAATGTAAAGCTTACTTGGAACGAAGTTACGATGATGATCCCATTCCGGTCAAGCTTTTAAAAGCTTTAAATATGGAAGTAGTGTACCCATCAGTCCCACGAGAGTACTACGATTACTTGGATGAGGATAAATCGAATAGCATACGTGCAGTCCGGAGTTACGAAGAGGTGTGGGATTTTGTAAATTCTAATAAAGGAAAGCTATTGCATGTATCATTAAAAATGGATGGAGTTAATTCAAAGTCGCTATACAAGAATGGGAAGTATCAATTAACTTTGAGCAGAGGTAGGGCAAGTAATAGTCTTGACTATACACAAGGTGCTAAAAAGATACTTCCCAAATTTATAGATGGGGAGGAATTAACAAAGGTAACGGCAGAGTGTTTTGTAACAAAAAGTGCATTACCTGCGCTTAGGGAAAAGTATGATTCAGTGAAATATAAAACAAGTAAATCTGCAGCTATTAGTTTGCTGCGAGTAGAGCATGAGTTAGATGATTACAATGAATTAAATGCATTTGCATTCGATATAGACGGCGGTGAATTTTCCAGAGTACAGGATAAATACAGTGCACTTGAGAAAGCAGGATTTACAACACCACCACATTTCACAATAAGTGTACCAGACGGGCAGAGTTATGAGGAATTTTGTGTATGGCTGAAATCAGAAGTTTTTGATACATTAGCTGCTTACAAAGAAGAGTACCCATCAGATGGTGTGGTGCTAGAGGTCGATGATTTATTAGATACATACACAGAGAAAAATCAGTACAGTGACAGACAGATAGCTCTAAAGTTTGAACAATGGGGATTTGAGTACTTAAGAGGTATTATTACGGATATTCAGATTGAACAACGAAGAGTTTACAAATCAGTTAGGATAAAGATCGAGCCTATAAAATCATCAGATGGATGTAATGCGACTTATATTAATGCATTTAATCCCGGGATAGTGATAGAGAATGATCTTTATGTTGGGAAAGAGGTTTGGTTTGAGAGAAATGCAGGTGCCGTAAATATTTTGATTCACGGTAAACGACTGGAGGGAATAATGAATGGAAACGAAGACAGTGATTAGATTACTAAATGATAGTGCAATAAAACTTTCACCGTATAATGTAAATCTGGCAGGTGAAGAGTATGTAATTTACTGTGCAGATACTAATAAGTTTAATGCAAGTAGGGCAGTTTTAAAATCGACGATAGCTGAAGGAGCAGATGTGATTGCTCGGCAGACGAAAAGAGCTAGAGAAGCTGTCGGATTTGGGGGTGAGGTGAAATGATTACTTATGCAATTTACAAGACTGGTTGTATGGAGGTGCCAGGTGTTCCAGATATTTTTATGAAAAATGATGTATTAAAGAAAGTCCTTGAAAGTGAAAAAGCAAGGGAGGATTTGATCACACTTTTTCATGATGGTGTCTGTATAGGTAGTTTAGGAATTGAAACTGAGAAAGGTTATGTGGATGAGAGTGAGACACGTATGTCACTTAATGATGGAGAGAAAGGAGATTTAGGATTTTATGGGTATTTACGATAGACTAATTAATCTATATGTAAATTCTGAAGATAGTGATCTGGATAGACAAATAGTCGCTGAGTGTAAATGCGATTCAGTTTGTTCAATAGACAAAGTAGTCAGACAGTTTAAATTTCTCACTAATAATATGCATGATAGTGAAGAATATTTAATTGTGAAGAAATACTTAGAATCAATATTTGGTATGAGAATAATTAAAACCTTGGAGGAAATGTAAAAATGGCAGATACAGTAAATGCGATAGGTAATATGCAAAAAGTATCATATCAGGATTTGATCGAAAATCGTATTCCTGAGATAATCAGAAATAGCGGATGTGAAGTAGGCGATTATGATTTAACACTGGAGCCAATGGCTGCTGGGAATAGTATACCGGTTTCAGAGGATGGTACAGATTATTATAGTATAAAAATGAAATGTGTGATTAGCAACCGTGTAACATCAGAATCAGTCGATTTTTATGTTGAACTTATGAAGCTTCCAATACTGCAGGAACTTGGTTTTAAAATCCGTGGAAGTTTTATGCAGCAATTGGATATTTACGAGAGAACTACTGGATGGAACTTTTACAAAGATAAGAGTAATGGAGAGTGTGCAAATCTTATTGCGGATAATAAAAGATCAATTTATTTGAATTTAAACAATAAATACGGTCCGTGTGTGAGGTTCTTACTGCACGGTGAAAATAAAAAGGCTAAGATAAGAGTTAGTACATTTTTCAGAGCAATTTCAAATAGTTCAAATGAGGAATTGATTAGTCTATTCGGATACAACAATCCTTACGTTATAGCAGCTTTCGGTGCACATGCAGATAACAGAACAATAGATAGCTGTATAAGGGATGTGGCAGTTGCAATCTTGAATAATGATGTGTCGAATCGTACAATTCTTACAATGAAAAATAATATTGAGATGGATTTGTTTTCATCAAGATATTTGCCATTAGGTAGTAATAATGCGTCAAGACTTAATTACTATCAGTCATTCAGTTACAGAGCAAATGGACGCAGTTTAGCTAAGACAGTAGAGTGCAATGGTTATCGCTTCGAAAAAGGTATAATTCTGAGTGCAAATGAGTTAGCAGTTTTGGATAAGCTGCCAATCAATGAGTTACAGGTAGAATACAATGATAAGATTTATCATCTGAAGAAATTTTCCAAGTTTACATTTGATGTGCTTGGTTACACACTGGCAGAGGATGTACTTAGTTACAAATCAGGTACAAAGATTACAGAAGATATGGTTGATCAGCTGAATGCATCAGATCTCACAAGTCTTATTTTGTCAGGGAATAAAAAGGTTGTCAGACGTAAATATGCTTTTACGTTAGAAGTAGAAGATCTTTACACAGCTTTTAGTATCTGGGTAGATAATCTGAATGGGTTCGGAAAGCATTCACAACAGTTTGAGATTTCAAACAGAGTTTTACTTTCATACGATAAGAAAGCAGAGAATTTACTGAGAAATGCTATTAGCACAGTAATAGAAAATGTAAGTAATAAACTACGTTCAACAGATTATCGTGGACAATTAGCCGCAGCTATTACCGGATGTAATCAAGGTATAGACACTGATGCATTCATAAACAGTATTACAAATGCATCAAACAATGCAGGTCAGATGGCAGATATGTGTAATGTGATTGCATACACGGCAAAGAGTGGAAAGGCAACAGCTAATCTTGGGAAAGCCACAGCAACAGATGAAATGGTTAATGTGCAGGATATGCAGGAAGGTAGACTGGATCCATTAGATGTGCCTGAGTCAGATAAAATTGGTAGTGTGCATTACAGAACGTTATTATCAAAGCTTAGTCCAAGTGGTGATCCTATGTCTCCATTTCTCAAAGTGGTGAATGGGGAGGTTATTTCCGACGAACCTGTATATCTGACAGCAATAGAAGAAACAGATATGTATATAGCTGAGTGGGACGAGACTTTTCACAATGAAGATGGTTCACTTAAAAACAGAATTAGGGTACGGTGTAATGGTGCTGTTACAACCGTTGAAACGGCAAGAGTTCTTTACAAAGAATACTCGCCATACCAGAATCTTTCTGCATCACACTCTATGGTTCCATTTACAGGACATAGTGCAGGTAAGCGTATTACGATGGCATGTAACCAGGCTAAACAGGCAGTACCTTTCGCAGATGGTGGTGATAGACCTTACACAAACTCAGGCGGAGAAAGTTTGCTTGGTGCAGGAACAATTACAGCAGATAGTATTCTCAATGATTTTTATATGAAGAATAAACATCTCATTAGTGAATCGGAGGCAGAAGTAAAATCTTCAGATTTGAAACTGAGTAGTATCACTTCAGAGTACGGGAAACGAACATTTTATTTTAATGTTGAAAATGTAAAAAGTGGTGCAAGCGAGGCAGTAGTGACAGTACCGTACGGATTCAGAACTTACGAAGCCACAATGTTTAGTTTTAAGTTAAACCCAAAAACAGATGGGTTTTACCATCCTGGTGAGATTGTGTTGTTCAATAATGGTTATGATATTGAAAAGAAAGATCTAGTAATGTGTGCAGATTTTGGTGCACAGAAAATCGATACATCCGTTTTCGAAACAGGAATTTCATTGACCAGAAACTTAAATGTAGTTTACAAAACATTTGAGGGTAGTGTAATCGAGGATGGTATAACAATAAGTTCTGCATTAGTTTATGACGACAGATTAACCAATATAGAGATGTATGAAATAAGTGACGTGGCAGCAAGAACGGAGGATAATCAGGAATCATTTGGTATTGATAAGAATTCAGCACCTGAATACTTAGGTACAAACGGATTACCTGCAGTCGGTACTTACTTAAAACCTGGTATGATTGCAATTAGTAAATGCAGTTCTTGGAATGGTGAAGTTCGGACAAGATATAAGAAAGTCGGAACATACGCTGAAGGTCAGGTTATTTACGCCGGTTTTGCAACAACTCAGAAAGGGTTAGAGGCAACAGTTATACTTGCGAAGAGAGCATACGTAAACACAGGGGATAAAATGGCAGGTAGATGTGGTAATAAAGGTGTTATTGCTAAGATAGTGGATGAAACCTGTATGCCATACTGCGCTGACACTGGGGAAGTAGCCGATATAGTTTTAAATCCTTTAGGTGTGCCATCACGTATGAATATCACGCAGTTACTGGACGGATTACTAAGCTATTGTATGAAACTTGAGGGAAAAGTAGCAATAGTCACTCCATACAATAAAAATGATGTTGATTTTGTAAGAGAACGTGCAAAGGCTGATAATGTTTATCCACGTGTGATGATCGATGGAAGAACAGGTAGAAGATTTGAAAGACAAATTAACTTTTGCGTATTACCAATGTACAAATTGCATCATACAGCAGATAAGAAAATACATTCAGTTGGTATGGATGCCAAATTAGACTCAACATTCTTACAGCCTACAAAAGGTAGTAAGATGAATGGTGGTCAAAGTATTGGAGAAATGGAGACATGGTGTTTAGAGTCTGTTGGTGCAACAAAACTTCTAAATGAACTTTTCACACTCCAGTCAGATGATATTCGGGCACAGCATCAGTACAGAGCAAATAAATTAACTGGTGATGATGATGAAGATATTAAAAAGCACAATAGTAATGATTTAGCTATGCAGGCATGCTACCGCTCAATGGGTGTTGAATTTAGTACAGATGCTGATAGTGGATGTTACACTTTTGAACCACTAACAGATGATGTTATTAAATCATTGAGTATCTCACCAGTGACTAATAAGAGTATGTTGCACGCAACCAGTATTTTTGGAAGTACCCGTGATGTGCTTAATAAGGCTGATAATAGATCTAAATGGGGATGGATAGATTTACATACAAAGATGATCCTGCCATTATGGATTTACAAAGCTGGAATCTCAAAGATTGTTGGAATTAGCAATGAGGATATGAAACGTGTAATTGCAGGTAATAGTTATTTGTGTATGACAGATGATATTGACATAAAAATAATCGATAAGGAGAGTCTAAAGAGTCTGAAGCCAGAAGAAAGCGAAGCATGCGAGACTGGTATGAGTGCACTTGTGAACGTTTTTGAACGTTTCAATACTGTAAAGGCTGAAATTGAAGCATTTGCATCTTACAATAACTATGTTGTTGATCATAGTGGTGATGCGAGTAATTCTACAGCTCAGCAGAAATTAGCAAGATATAGACTCCTTTCAGACTTTAACAAAAGCAAGAAGAGTTTGAAAGATTATGTGGTCACAAGTTTTCCAGTAATGCCGCAGACATACAGACCAGAACTAAAGATTTCTGGTAGAAACACAGTCCCAGACTTTGACTGGTTTTACACCCAGATTTTACGTGCAGCATCAGAAGTGGAGAAAAATAAAAACTGTACAACAGAAAGAGATTTATTCTATGCTATCCTTGAATTTACAGGTCTTGATGAGCACCATGTAAATAAGTCATACAAGAGTCTGTTGAAGTTTTTCTGTGCAAAAGGTCAGAAAGGTCAGCATGGTAAGATTCGTGAGAATATACAATCAAAACGAATTATGTGCAGTGGTCGTTGCGCGATTATTCCAGCTGCTGATACAAAGAGAACTCCATTAGAGATAGGCGTACCTTTTACAATGATGGTTAATATGTTTAAGGACAGCTTGTATGCATACTTTTTGAAACAGACAACCAACGATAGTTTGGATCCTGGGAAATTCGGAAAACTTATGCTATACATAGCTTTACGTGATCATTCTAGGTTCGATGCTTACTTTGCAAAGCATTTTGCAACAGCGTTTACTATCGATTTTAAAAATGATGCGTACAATGTAATGACTGCATTAGTAATAGAATTTCTTGAAGGAAGAAATGGTAATCCTGTAACAGCAGTATGCGCAGGTAGACAACCATCTCTTCATAAATACAGTGTACGAGCTTTTAGACCATACGTAGTCTTCGATAATGTTGCACATTTACACCCGTTACTGTGTACAGGGTTTAATGCGGACTTTGACGGTGATCAGATGTATTTCTTTGCATGCTTAACTGGCGATGTAGTTTATGAAGCATTAGCCAAGTTGAGTCCATCAAAAGATCTGATTTTACCAAAGGACGGTTCTATAGTGCTGAAGCATAGTCAGGATATAGTTCTTGGAGTTTACGCGGCTACAATGTTAAAAGACAATGCTCTGACTTTTGACAAAACTATTGAGAGTGCTTATCACTATCATGATTTGGAGGAATTAAAATCTGATTTAGAAGCAGGTATGCTGAATACATATGATTTGTGTGTTTACTCAGATCATGATGACAGGCACTACTGCAGTACTGTTGGACGTATCTTGTTTAATGGCTTGCTCCCAGATGGGTTCACAGACAAACCATTTAGCAATGTACTGGGGTTGTCAGGATTGAAGATTGAAAATTACTGCGATCTTAAATACGATGGTTTAGTTGGAAGTGGTGGAGCAGGAAAAGGTGCATCGACAGCTACCAATTACTATAGCTTGCCTGCCATTTGTAAAGATGTGTACGAGCGGTACGAAGATGAGTGTATAGATGTTTATCAGGCAATAACTGAATTTGGGTTTAAGATTTCGGATTTAACAGGCGTGAGTCTGAGTTTATACGATTTCGATATTAAATCTAATAAGCAGGAAATTTTGGAGGAGGCAGAAAAGACAAAGATTGAGATTGAACAGGATTATCAGGATGGACTGATAGCAGAAGAAGATAAACGAAATGCTGTAATTGCGCTATACGGTGACAGTAAAGAAGGTGCAAATGCGAAGATACTGAAGGATATACTCAAGAATCTTCCAAGAAGTAATAATATCTTTATTATGATGGATTCAGGTGCCCGTGGTAATAAATCACAGGTTATGCAGATGATAGGATGTGTGGGTATTTTGCAGAAGTCAAAAACAGAAGATTTGGAGACGTCAGTAACAAAGAATTATTATGAAGGTCTGAATAGTTTCGATGTACATCTTACCAGTTACTCAGCAAGAACAGGTGTTGCTTCATCACAGAATGAAACGAAAAGGTCTGGATACGCAACGCATAAAGTAGTTTATATGGCAAGTGGCTCTCAGATAGTTGAGAGTGATTGTAATGCTACAGATCAGAAATTTACTATTGAATGGGATGATCATGATCCAAGTAAAGATAGATTTATGCCGACTAAAGAATGGTATAATGAAAACTTACTTGGTCGTAGGGCTGATAGTGCTAGTAAAGCTACAATGGCATTTACAACCAATGGTAAATTTGAGGAAGGAGACTTTGTAAAATTACAGATCTCTAATGGCTTTCATGAGCTTTGCCTGGAAGATAGAACACTTATTGCTGATGTTTTTAATGCAAAAGGAACAATGCTGAGTCCAGAAGATACCATTGCTAAAAAATACTTAAAGCATAATAAAAACAAATACAAACTCAGTATTAGTTCTATCAATGAGTTATTGAAACATAAAGTTTCTTCAGTTCAGACAGCAGATGGTACTTACACAGTAAGATACAATATGTCAGCGTGCTGTAGAAGTCTTATGAATCAGAGGGTGGCATATGATTTGCCAGACTTGAAATTCGAATACGATACTGAAACTGGAGAAGTTTTAGGTATAGTAACGGATGATACAATTAAGTTTATTGAAGATAACAAAATTGATAGTATTAATATGCGAACAACATTACAGTGTAGAAGTAAATATGGATTCTGCGCACATTGCTATGGTTTGAAATACTCAGATCATAAATTCCCTAAGGTTGGTGAATTTGTAGGAACAGAAAGTGCACAAAGTATAGCAGAGCCGGCTTCACAGCTGACATTAAACGTAATCAATAAAGGTGGTGCTGCAGGTGCATCCAGTGTAACATCCGGTGTACAGATCTTTGATGATTTACTAAGTGGCACACAGCATGATGATCGTATGTCGGCGATAGTCACTGATCATTCAGGATACGCCAGTATTACAAGGCTAGATAAACTGGCAGATGTTGCAATAATTCCGGAATCTAAAAGCTCACGATTGTGTACTAGATGTATACAGCTTAATAAAACGCTTGGGTGCCCTAGAGGTTCAATCCAGTGTAAGAACTCTTTATGCACTTTAAAAACGAGAGTTCCTTACAACTCTTTGTGTGTTCAGGATGGCGAGTGGGTTAATGCAGGTGATAAGCTCACAAATGATATGATACATCCTAATTCAATCGTTTACCTGGATGAAATGAGTGGTTTGGACAGCGTGGAGGCGTCTGAGCTTTTACATGTAAGAAAGCAGAGAGTCTGGATAGCCAATTATTTTAATACATTTAAAGATTCAGGTATTTATATCTTTGCAAGACATTTTGAAATAATTGCAAATATTCAGAATCGATACGTGCAGGTACTTGATGCAGGTGATACAGACAAAGAACTTGGCAAAATTTATGAATTTAATGAGCTGAGAAATGAATTAGGTAGGATGAAAGTGAAACAGTTCGTAAGTAAGCGAAGTGATGTAGTACTTCGTAATAGTGGGGCTTTTGCAGCTTTGTCATTCGAGAATGTAGCAGAAGTGGCTGCAAAATTAGTTTCAGGTGGTTACAGAGAAGATATACACAGGAATCACTCACTAATTAGTGCGCTTTCAATAGGAGAGAATTTAACTACTCCAGAATTAAAAGTTCTCAATAAACCTTTAATCAAGAGACATGCACAGAAAGCTGAGCAGGTAACAAAGCGAGAAGAAGAGCAGGTTTCAACACGTCTTGCAATTAAGGAGGTAGAAGATGTTGCACAAGATTTCTCATTAGGTGATATTGATTTCGAATCTGAGATGAAGGCATTAACAGCTTTTGATAGTGTGACAGAAGATTTTAGTGCAGTAATCAAAGAGCCAGTTGCAAAAGATACCACAGAGGATGAAATCAGTGATGTAGATACAGATTATGAGACTGAAAAGCATAGATATGATCCATCTGAATTTACAGATTACGATGATGAAGATGAATTTGCGGAGTCATCAGAAAATAATGAGAATTTATCAAAACAACAATCATTTGACAATGATTCGTATAAAAATGTGCAGGCAAAAGAATTAAATGCATTTTAGGAGATAAAACAGTATGGAGTACGATGGAATAATTGAATACTTCGATACAAGTCTGGTTGAATCGGGTACAGAGCAAGAATCTGTACCCGATTCTGTTTTTTATGACAGTACCGAATCTTTAGATTTTAATGACAGTGTCGTTGAATTGAAAACGATAACTGCAAATGATGAAAAAATTAGCAGTACACAGCAGTGCGGTCAGCAAAATAGTAGTCGGTCTGGTGTAGTGCTGTGTGTTGTAATAGTGATAGTAATAGTAGTTATAACTACAGTTTGGAGGTGCATGGTGCATGGCAAAAATAACAAAGTCAGGTAAAGATACAAGATCATACAGTCAACGAAAGCGTGATGAGCTTGATTATAGACGTGAGTACTTTAAACATAACCCAGGTATTTTTGGATGTGTTTGGACATGTGCATACTGCCATCGACCTATAGTTGGTAAGCAGAATGTGCAGGTTGATCATATAATGCCATTAAATAATGTACTTGGAAGAAATGCTAGATATAATCTTGTAGCTGCGTGTGCAAAGTGTAATCGTGATAAGTCAGATAAAGTTGATGGACGAGTATTGGAAGGATATGTCAGTAAACTTTTTGAAGTAGTAATTTTTACAATACAAAAGTTGATTATCTTGGCTTTTGTAGGGATATGGTTTGTGATACATAAGCTTTTTGAAATTGTTAAGAATTTTGTTGGAGGCTTACTGAAGAGTGATAATTTATTCGTAAGGATTGCAACAATAGCGGTTTTAGTTTACGTTGTGTATTTTATACTGACAAACTTTCAAATGATTATAGGTGGCAGATTTTAATAGGTGGAGGGAACAATGTTAATTAGTGATTACTCTTCAGAGATTCTTACATTGGGATATACACAGTTGGCTGTAAGTATTGCGTTGTCCAGATTAGGTGAGGATAAGGCAAGTAGAGCGGTAGCAGCTTTTTACGGTCTTAACTCAAATGAGACTAAAGTTTCGGATGTATCAGTGATATACCATGAAAATAGAGTGCAGGTTGAACAAAGACTCACAAGTGGTAAGGATAATATGATCGATGGTTTTGTGAAGTATGTTAGTGAAGTGCCATGTCTGGTGATTGTAGATGCCGGTACTCATAAAAAAACTTCCAGAACAGTTACCTTGTTAGAGCTGTTAGAAGATCCTGAAAATTTAAATAGAATTTACCAAACAGTAATGATTATGCTGGCAAAAAATTCTTTAACTTCTCTAATAGGGTTGTATATTGATACAAAAGAGTACAAGGAATACTTTGAGCATGATGTAAGTAAATACTTTAGACTCTCTGCAGATAAAACAAGAACAAATGATTTATCTGCTTCTATTATGTCGGCATTACTTGCAGATTTTAAAAGATTTGTATTAGCGAATGCTTGTACAGGTGCATACGATCCGAATACTGGAACACCATCTGCTTACCTTAGACATACTTTTATTTGCTACTATAGAATGTCAGATAACGTGAGAGAAATTCTCAATACTAAAGGTACTAATCTGGATACTGGTGGCGATTCAGATATGACGATTGCTGAATATCAAACAATTTCGGATAAGTTTGAAGCAAAGAGTATTGATTTCATAGATATAGCTAATAAAATTAACAGAGCATCACATTTGCTTTTCAACCATAATGGCAATCCATTAGCATTCTATGATATTTTATCATGTTACAGGGAGAGCAGGATTCAGTCACGTATGAAGGATGATAAACTTCAGTTTGCTAACGTGCTCCCAGGCTGTACGATAACTTACGAGGATAGTTCTAATATTCTTAACTGTGGAAATGAGAATACGATTAATAATAAGAAAAACAGTAGAATTAGTTTATGCAGGTTATTTAGTCGTATTGTGGACGAAGGACTTTCACAGGGAGATGTATATCAGTACTATAGAGATGCGATGGCTTTAACAGCAAGTACACCACATCATGATGGAAGAAGACTTTTCACTTACGTGGATAAATCCGGTATGGTTAAGGGTAAAACAAATCATGTTGAGAATAATAGCCAGATGATGCAAATCATAATCAGTGGTCATCTTGCACTGAGAGAATTAGTGCAATACTTAAGCAAAGAGAACTCACCGTGTTCCATTTACAATTTTCCAACATTAATTTTTAGAAACAGAGAGTACTTGTACAGGTTCCAGACTTTGGAAGAATATGTTTCTTATATTTACGATGTTGCACCGCTCGTTGAAGAAGTAAAGAATGATCCAGTACGATCATTGCATGTAATAAATGATTGCTATTATGATAATGATTCAATGTGGAAGCTGTTGGGTGTTAGCAATTTAATGCATGATAATACATTTGAAAAATTAACAAGTATGCCATTAAGTTTTATTAGAAGCGCTGTGTCAGATTCACAGGCCTTGAGTAAAGATGAACTCTTTGAGAAAAAATACAATGCCCTAAGCTATAAATTTAGACTTATGGTGGATGTTAAGAACAAATGTGGTTTTGGTAATTCTCTCACGGAAAAGCATAATGCTTTAGAAATGTTTGGCAATACAATACTTACAAGTAAGTTTGATTCATACTCAAACTTTAATAAATACGGTATAGCACTTGCATTCTATGACTGTCTTTTGGAAACTTTGAAAGCAGAAGGTAAACCGCCATACAAAAATGATTATTATCTGTACGAGCAGGAAAATCTGGCAAAAGAGTTTACAATGTTTTCTCAATCAGTGAAAACATTGATAGAGAAAGATGCAAGATACAAAAACATTTTTATAAAGCAGGCTAAAATTCGTATTATGTGTGTGGCAAAGCTGTACGCTATGTTAACCGGAAATACAGAAGTTAAGATTTGTGACTGGGAAGAGCTTAGAGAATTTTTCTGTATTATGGAAACAATTAAAGGTCTGATAAGTAGACTATACACAAAAGGACTTGTTGGTATTGCAAATGAAGTACATTCTGGTGAGAATTTTGCTTTTCTGTTAGTAGCAAGAATGGCAGAGGAGGTAAAAGAGTTTGCAATCCCTCAAGTTATTTCATCGTGTGATGAATTAAGTACTCTTTATAGATCAGAGAATATACCGGCTTTATTTATTAGTAAAATAAAAACGGTTGAGGAATGTATAGAGCTTAATCAGAGAAGAGATAATGCACTGTTGGTAGGCGTAAATAGATTTCTTGAGAGTTTTGGAAATGACTATGAAGTATTTGAGTTAGGCGATCAGCTTATTAATAAGTACGTGTCTAAAAAATACGCTTCTGTTTCAAAGGATGCGGAGTTAAATGATTTACTGTACAGAGCTTCATGCGATGCGCAGTCATTTAATAATCTTGGTAAAATTAATAGACATGTACAGATGTGGTTAAAAGGTGTAGCATCACTGGACGAATTTGGCTATGTAATACGTAACGGGCATAGAGTAAAACTTGATGATAACACTTACGTGCTCGGAAGAGGACTATTGATAACTATTTCACCAGATAAAAAGCATTATAGTGTTGGTGTTATGACAGAGGATGATGAGCAGATACTATCATACAAGTGGTCACTTAAGGGGGATTTGATTTGAGTGAGATAATTGGAAATGTGGAAGATCTGGCAATTGGGGATGCATGGGTCTGTATGTACTTTGCAGACGGATCTGTACAAACAGTGCATACTACAACAAATACAGAGATATTGAAGAGACGTGGTGTTGAGCCACGTCTCAATTATTTCTATGATCTGGAAAGAATGGAGTATACAAAATTTAGGTCAGATTCAATGAAAATTGAAATAATGAAAGAAAAACCTAATTATGAATCGGAGGTTTTAAATTTTGCAAGTAGATTTATTTAAGGATTCAGAAATTAGAGCTAACGGTCAGCGATTATCACCACAGATTGAAACAAGAAAGTGTTTAATCGAGCCGAAGTCACTGATGAATTTTCCAAATGAGATAGAAGGATTAGAATCAAACAGGATTAAGCAGTACAAATGGAAAATAGATGCATTAGCAAAAAAAGCAAGAGAATATATGCATATAGGTGCTGCCAGTTCAGATAATTTGTGGGAATTAGAACTTCTTGGTATTTGTAAGTACACCAGGCGTTACACGATGGTTGTTGATTTTAATGATGCACTGGATTTTATACTTGAGCTAACTTTCGGGTGTGACAGAGATTCAATTAGGGAGATAGAGAATTATCAGAATATCTCAAAGCAGTTGCTATCTTATGATCTTGCAGAATCAGAAGTTAAGTTTGGTGTTCTTTTTAATAATGAAGTAATGAAGAAAGTATACCTGAAACTTATGGCGGCTGTAGATAATAATCTAGCACTTGCACAGCTATCACAGGATGAAAGATTAGCAATGGTGGTTTATACTTTTTACAAGAATATACTTGAAAAGACAGCAGAAGTAAGGGACTATGTGGTTTCTGCTATACTTACAAAGCACAAAGGTGAAACAGTTTTCAGAAGTAAAACATTTTCTACCGGAATACTTTCGGTAAATGAAAAATACGAGGATTCAATTGTGATCAGATATGGTGATTTAGAGCCATACAAGATACCAGTAAAGTATTATGAAATGTATGAGTGGATCTCGGAGGAGTTAAGTAGATGAGATTAAGCGGAGAGTATCAGTACGGAAGTGAAGAATATTTTGTATTCTGTAATTTTACAAAAGCATCAAAGGCTTACTATATTTACACAAAAGTAGCTGCAGAAGATAGAGTTGCATACGAACTTGGTGGTGAATTACAAAATCCTATTCTGGATAGTAGAGTAAATATTTACGCCGCAAAGGATACTAGAAAGTATTTATTAGGTGCAATTAAAATTGTGTCTGGTGTGCAATTTTATTACAATGGCGATTACAGTATAGTGCAAAAAATTTTAGAGCTTATTAAGTTTGCAGAGCGGTATCATTTTGCAAAAGATAAATTTTTCTGTGATAAAGAGCAGGAGCTTGGTGAGTCAATAACAAGATTTCATGGAGATGATGGATCATTACAATTTGAATACTGGAAGCGCAATATTGATTATAGCAAATTAAATATACGATACGGTCAAGAAGCTATGTCTTTAGAAGAGACTCTGTTCTTCCCTAAAGTAAAAGGTATTGAGTTTTTAGATCTTCCTAATAGTAGCACAGAGGCTGTGACAAAGGCTACTTTCAGAGTAATCCATTACGAAGATTTGGAAGCAGCTTTGGATATGTCTTGGTACAAAAAAGATGGTGCGCTGCAGAAACATTACCATGCAGTGCATACAATAGCTGAGTTTGAAGATATGTTTTCTAAAATGATGGAAGCAGCTTGTAAAACAGATCAGTTAATAGTAGCGCTTGATACAGAGACAACAGGTGTTAATGTTTACAATCTAGCAAAGGATAATCCAACACTGTCAAGGTGTGTTGAAATTTCAATAAGCTGGGAAGATAATGAGGCTTACTGCATTTTTACAGGAATGGAATATATTCAAAGTATGAGTGCAGAGTACGTATTCAAAAGACTTGCAGAAATCTTTACGGAAGAAAGAGATGATATAAAAGTAACATGGGATAATGGAATACGTACAGAAGTTTTTAGTCGTGATAGATTTCATCTTGTTGGTCAGAACTTCCCATTTGATCGTAGAGTTTCAAAAGTAGAAGGTGGTGAGCTCTGGTTTGATGATGACACGTTGAATATGGGATTTAATGTAGATCCTAGGGTTGTTCGAGGAAATGTTAAATTAAAAAATATGACACGTCGAGTTTTTCATCATGAGACACCAGAATTAACGGATGTGCTTGGCAAAGGTAATGAAGCTATGTACAGATTACTTGAGGATGAAGAGGTTGCACTTATTTACGCAGGAGCCGATGCTGATTACACAAGATTACTCTGGTTTTATTTAAAGAAGTTACTTGGTGAGAAAATGTATCATATGTACAATAAGCAGGATGTGCGTATGCTGAATATTCTTGCTGACAGTGAGTATGAGGGTTTACACGTTATTGAATCTGAAGCAAAGGAATTAGCAGTACAAACGGAGGAGAATTTAAAAATCTTACAGGAAACGGCATACAAGTACGTAGGCGCTTATATGGATTATCAGGAGAAAGCAGGTATTATTGATGCACAATATAATATGGGAATCATTACTAAGGATGAATATGAATCGGGGTATAGCCAGATAATCGTTGATAAGGAAGCAAAGTACGAGTTTGAATTCAAAGCTGCTGATATACGAAAGGTTATGTATGATATTCTGAAGTACCCGATTTACAGTTACACAGATACTGGTGTGCCAAAAGTTGATAAGTATGTTAGAAAGAAACTTTTGCAGGAAACAAGAAAAGAAAATAGTACTGCAAGATTACTGCAACATTCAATTTTGACATATGGATCAAACTACGCAGAATATGAGAAGTTACGGGCAGGCAGTGATGAAGATAAGAAAAAGGCATCGAAAATGGAATTAATTTCGGTCGACGAATTTAATAAGCTGGAATACCCATTAGCATTGCTTTTTGAGCAGTACGCTATTTTGGATAAGGAATACACTTCTTACTATAAGCCTATGTTGGAAGATAATCTGGAGTCTAAAATTTTTAAATCATATTCATTGGCAAGAATAGAAACACGAAGAATTATGAATCCGTCACAGACAATGAAAAAGAATTTAAAGAAATTAGTAATCCCAACTTCAGATGATTACTATAGTGTTGACTTCGATTTATCACAGATTGAATTAAGACTGATGTACTCATTATCAGAATCAACTGAGCTGATTGAGAAGATGAAAAATCCTGAAAATGATGCACACACAGAAACAGCAGCTATGGTTAATAGGATTCCAGCATATATGGTTTCAAAAAATCAAAGGAAGGGAGCTAAAAGTGTAGGGTTTGGTGAACCATACGGATTAGGTACTGGATCATTATGTGAAAAGATATTCAGCGACAGAACGAAAGAACATATGGTTGAGACAAGAGTGATCGTACATGCTTGGGAAAAGATAAATTATAAAGTAGTTGCATTGCTAGAGGCTGCACGTGATCAAGCATTGGAACCAGTGGAGTTATCTGAGGATAAGAGAAATTTTATGGATGCTTGGCAAAGAGATCCGGGAACAAAAGAATATTTGCTGAATAGTGATGGTAGCAAAATACCAATACCTATGGGTGCAGTATACAATAGGTTGGGATTCTGTCGTTATTTTGATTTAACGAATGTAGGACAAACGGATGCAGATAAGAAACGTAGGGCTAGAGGTGAATACACACCAAAGGAGTCAACCATCCGAAGAGCTGCTGGAAATTACCCAATTCAGTCATATGCGGCAGAATTCTTTAGACTGATTCTTTACAGATTTTATGATCGGTGTAAGCAGGAGGGAATTGCGGATAAGATAGTCTGGAATATGCTGATTCATGATGAGTTACTATGTAGTGTGCATAAAAGTGTTAATCCAGTATTTATCACTAAACTTATAAAAGAATCTTGTATGATTACAATGAAGAATCATACAAATTATTTCGTAGGTATTAACATCGGTGATAACTGGAAAGAGACAAAAGATGATGCAAGAGAGTTGCCAGTTCTTATGGTCGAGCGTTTGATTGACCGTTGGGATAATGGTGAGTTTAGAGAACAGAAATGGTTTGATCATCCGTGGGATTTAATCGGTCCATTACGTGCAGAATACGTGCGAACTAGAATCCATGAAGTGCTTAAGCAGTTACAACCAGATTTGGATGAAAAACCAATAAACTTACCTGCGATACTTAAAGTATTCGATAACTACACAGTCAGAGCATACGTATACGATTATCCAAATAATTTTAAGGTATCAAAAGATGTGCCAGAATTAATCGCTGATGATGTAAAATATCAAAGCGTTTTTGAATCTTGGATGATTGATTACTATGGCGAAGGAAAGGAGCTGATTGGTATAGATGGAAAAGTTAAAAAGGTTTATACCGGAGAAAAAGAAGATCCTGTACCAAAGATCAACGCTTTTGATGATGACTATGATGATACTTTTGCGGACGAGGAAGACTACGACGACGGCGATGTTTTTGATGATGCTGATGCAGAACAGTTAAATACAGTATACAGAGCAACAGCTCAAGATCGCACGGAACAATACGAAGAGGATGAATGCTATGAATACGAAAAAGTAGCAATTCATAAGTATGTGAATCTCAGAGAGAGACACGATAGTATTGAAGTAATTGTAGATAATCGTATGCAGATGAATGCTTTAATAGCAGACCTTGAGGAAGGAAAAGGTAAACTTATTATGTTTAGGATTGGTAGTAAGTTGGAGGTCTGGAAGAAAGCATTAACAAGTCTTGATCTTGCAACTTTTGATGCTAAAGTATCTGAGGTGCGATACTACCCGGAATGTGTAAAGTGCGAGGGAAGTAAATTGACAATTACGGTCAATAAGGTAACAGATAATAATAAAGTACTTAACTGGGTACGCAGCAATAAAGGATTTGGGTATGCTGTTTACTCAAAGGTAGGTGACTCAAAGAGTGGTGTAGCAAAATTAGTTGGTAGTGTAAAAGCTAATTCAAATTTTAGAAGTCTGGAGGAAAGTCTATGTCAATAGGTTTACAGAGAAATAATCCAAATAAAACAAGTAAGAAAGTGGAGAATGAAGAAGTAGATGATTTAAATGTATTAGAGGATGATGGGGATGGTGATACACCATCCCCTAAATTGAATCATTCTAATAAACTTGTGATAGCCGCTGTTGGTATTGCGGTAGTTGTAGCAATAGTGGGGGTATTATTTATCAGAGGAAATAAAGGAGCAGATACTGGCAATGTGAGTGATTCAAGTGATGCAGAAGTGACAGATAGTGGTACGTCAGGCACATCAAACACATCGGATACAATGGATAGTACAAACGGCAAAGCTGATGGAGATGGAGCAGATGAAGAAACTGGAGCGGATGGTAGTGACAGTACTACGGATAGTGGAAATAGTATTTATGATGAAAATGGTAAAACGATAGATCCAAATGGTATTAATCCTGGTGAGCATAATTATGCTGATTCATCAAATAATCAAACAAGCGCTACAGTTTACAGCGCAGATGATTATATAAAAGATTTAAATGGTCTTGATGTGTCAGCAGTTTATAGAGCGGCAGATATTTCATACGTAACAGATTACGTTTCATATGAGGCACATCGTGCAATAGTTGATCAGGGTATGGAACTTTATTGGTTAGAAGCAGAATACAATGGTAGAAAATATAGAGTTCAGTGTCCTTTCTATTACTTTAAGACATTGGGGGCTACAGGTATTTGCAAGGTAGAAGTGGAGGTTGTGAGCACTACCAATGGCGGAAAAATAATTACGTATATGCAAGTTGTACCTGATGATTTTGAGAGGGATGAGTGATGGAATATGAAGAATTTAGAAGAAAAGCAAGTAAGGTTTACGCATACACTGGATGGCTTACAGTATCCGAAGCAAAAGAGTCAGGGTTGATACCAAAGGAATACCATGAGTTGTTTGAAGATAGATGTGAGTGTGGAAGTGTTAATGTGATCGCTCCTAATTTACGTAGAGAAATGTGTTGTGATCCTAAATGTCTGACGAAATCAGCCTATGCACTTGCAGAAATGTTTTCAAGATATGGAATACAGGATTTAGGTCCTGCAAGGTGCGGAACGATTTATAAAGCATTAAGGAATGTAGATTTCTCAAGAAAGTCTCGTGGGGAAAAAGGACTTTTTCTTTACAATAATTACGCAGAGGTTCTTCTAGTTCCGTGGTCGCAATACCCATACGATGTGAGGGATGTTTACGGACAAACTTTTGCAGCAGGGTGTGTAAAGATCAGGGAAACACCAGTCACTTTTCAACAGCTTGTGGCTAACTTAGGTATACCATCTATTCATAACAACACAGACAAAATTTTTAATGGTATTAATAGCGCTAAAGAGTTGTCAGATAAGGCAAAAGAGTACAGTGGTTTAAAATCATTTCTGGTGAGTAGAGGCGTGCATTCACCAGAAGTTATTTACAATCTTTTGAGTAATATTGATACTATTGCAATAGCTGAGTACGCTTGTAGGGCATTAAAGCAGTCAGGGCTTTTGAAGATTTCAGTATGTATGACTGGTAGAGTGGTATGTGATGGCAAAAGTATGACAAAATCGAATTTTATAAATAAATGCAATGATCTTTGTGTTGATAGTGATGGGTGTCAGATGATCGAGATTAAGAACACAAGCGCAATGGAGTCAGTACCGTTTATACTGTACAGCACACGCAGTTCTTCTGCAAAATTCCGTGCAGGTGTAAATCGTGGTACGGTTGTGGATAATTTAGGAAAACATGAAGTTTTGATCACAGTAACACAGTTTTATAAAATACTAGAAAGGGCAATGAATGCATGGAACAAACAGAAAGATATCCCGGAAGAGGAGAAAATCAGTATGATGAGTCTTTTAAAGAAACAGGTGGATCAGACGAATTTGAAGGAAGCTCAGGGATTTTAGATGATGAATTTGCAGATGAATTCGCAGACGAATTAGCAGATGGTAGTAATGGTGGATTCGCCGATGAATTTGCAGATGGCGGCGCAGACAACAGCGGTGAGGAATTTGTAGATGACGACGGAGTCGATTTCGTAGGCAGTGAAGAAGATGATGAGAATATTTACGACGATCTAAAATCAGAAGCAGAGGAATTAGGATATACAGTCACAGACGATTTGACAGAGCACGATATTCGATATTTGATAAAACGAGTGAAAGATGTACATGATGATAAGCCAGACGGTAAACAGGATGTTTTAACAAATTTCGTATACACGCAGGCAAAGGGAACATTAGCTAATAAAGAAAAATTAGCAACATCGTGTGCAACAATGATAATGTCAAATAAAGATGATGAATACGCCAGAATTTCAAGTATTGTTAGTGCAGATGCACAATTAGGTACTGAGCTCAGTAGAATTGTAAGAAACTGGGTAGAAACAATGATTTTGAATAAATTTGATGTAACAGATGATGAGCTATTTCAGTCATTTGTGGAAGAAGGTAATACATTAAATAGTCTCGTGGCTGTGAAAGAGCCTTATATAAGAAAATACATTCAAAGTCTTCGTCCAGTTTATTTAGCGATGTATGAAAAGATGTTAGAACATGATACACGATACGAAGCCAGTAGGAAGAGATTAGCAACGGAATTTATAAGAGAGAGCGTCATAAATGATCAGCGAATATTGAAGTGCAAGAACAAAAGGCTTATACGTCAGATCAATCAGTGTGGTGACGGCTCTTACGAAACAGTTTGTCCGGTTTGTAAAAAGATCACAAAACTTGGAAAGAATGCAATGTATTTAATAGCTTTTATGACAGAGAAGGGTGTACAAAAGTCCGTAGGTGCTTCTTGTAATGTCTGTGAGAATGAAGGCTGTGATACAGCATTGCTTCTTTCAGGTGATGAGTACAATAAGGTTAAAAAAAGTTACTTTATAAAGTGCTCTGATGCAATTAATGCATTTCTTACGGTGGCTAAAAAAGAGTGTGCAGGTGCTGCTGTGATGTTTACACGTCTGCCATTTGACAGTGTGCAAATAGAGATACCAGAGATCTTTACAGGGAAGAAGTTCGCTTACAATTCATTTATGAAATCATCAGAGAGTAAGAATGATGATATAGTCAGAACTTTTGTGGATGATGAAGAGATGTTAGAAGCGGCTAAAAGATTTTACTTTAAATTACCAGGTATTGCAGAGTACTCAAACTTACCAAGTAATACAGGCAGCGTGGGTGACACAGGTAGTACAGATAGCACAGATAGTGCTGGCAGTGTAGCTGGTTTGACTGATTCGACTGATTCCACAAGAGGTAAAACGAAATACTCTGGTTGGACACCACATGAGGTCGCAGTCCTTATCACGCAGTGTCTGAGTAAAGATTATGCTTCTGAATACTACAAAGCATTGTTTAGCTTGGCACTTTCGATACAAAGAAATCCTTTCTTGGAAGATGCTTTGAGCATTACAAAAATCACATCTATGGAAAATTCATTAGATTTGGTACAGCAGTTTTTGAATGGTAAAAATCGTACTCTTTCAAAAGCAGAAATATCTACGTTATCGACGGCACTTTCATTTGCAGGAATAACAGTCGGTAAAAGAGATGTATTAGAAGTAGCACAGAATTCGGTTGCTGAAATCAGTAAGGCATTGAAAGAAGCACAAGTCAAAAAGAATAAAGCAATAGCAGATCTGAAGTACTTTGAAGATGAACTGACTTTTACCAAAATAATAAAAGTTAGCTCATGTAAACTAACAGATTTGGCTGTATTGTTGCAATCCAGAGACTTGGCAGAGTTAATGGATAGAGTTGCTAATAGAATGATAATTAGTAACTACGCCGGAGATTTTTGTAATTACTGGCTTACACTTGGGGTAATAAAACCGAAATTGATTGAAGGTGTTTGTAACACTAATTCAAATGCTAATTCAGTTTTCAATAAACTGAAAGATTTTAGCAAGGACGGTATTATTTCTGAGCAAGCGTGTGATGATATGTGGCCGATATATAAGCAGTCAGTAGAATTAAGTGAAGCTTTGAGGAGCTTGAATAGAGATTTTATGACAGCAGACTTTGTAGGTTTTTGTAATGATCTTAGAAATATACCTGATAATAAATTAGGTATGGAAAAGGTTAGTAAAGCAATGTTGGATATGCTGCAAGGTTTGGCAACATGTACGTATAAGTTTACTGGACGGACAAAATCAGATGTTTACTTATCAGAGTTTTACACAGAAGATGAGATTAAAGGTTGTGTAAAATGTAATGATTTACTCTTTGGTAGATATATGCTTGTGCCTTTAGAAGGTGAAACGATTGATGAATACTGTGATAGGTATATGGACTGGAATGGTCGTTTGAGTCAAGATCTGAAAGTTTATGATTTGTTTAATAATTTTAAAGAAATTGGTGCAGATAATTACGGAGTACTGTTCTCTGTTTGTTCATTAATGTATGATGCAGAGTATGAGTCTTTCGGCAAGAGCATCTTTATGAATGCTGTACTTACAGATGTTTGCAGACGATACGATTCTGTCGAATATGCTGAGAGAATTATGAAAGTTTCTGTAATGCAACATCATATAGTACAAACAGTTCCAGAATGTCAGATAGGGTATAAGGATGTAGTAGCTATTGATAGAGTACTGCATGCATACGCAATGACATCACTGGAAAAATTCACTGAAAAATATCAAGCAGTTTACGATTCGTTAGATTTAAAACTTGATACCGTTACAACAGGTGTGGATTATTTGCTTGATGCAAAACTTCTTTATAATAAGTTACTAGAAGAAATACATACTTACAGAACGGAGGATGGTGAACCGATATCAGATGAAACGGAAGCGATTGACGAGTTTATGAGATATTTAAGGATCGAGGTAGATGACGATTGATATACGCGGTATTGGAGCAGGATGGTAATGTCATCAATCCAGTGGAAAAAGAGTTCGTATCGAAGTTTCATAAAAGTGCAGTAAAAAGAGTTGGAAAGGATGGGTGTGCAGGTGCAGATGTTAGTGTGCTTAAGCACCCACCTCTTTTTGGAAACAGATGGTTAGTGATATGCGATAGCGGTATACCAAAGAAGTTTGAGCAGTTACAACCAGATGATAATTGTATCTTTCTAAGATTTCGTAGTAAAGATAATTTGAAGAAAGCTTTGGCAGTTTTAGAAAATTATGAATTTAAAATAGTGGACAATTACACTATTTCGGCTGAAGTAATGTGCAATTGGATTTCTGCCAAATTAAATGTTGGACCGAAAGTAGCAAAACATTTATACAATCGTGTACATGGAAGTCAGAAGTATGTGGTTGAGGCTGTTGACAGGCTTTCAGTCTTAAATAATGTAACAATGAAGGCGATAGATGATCTAGTAGATGAATTAGGCACAGTGACAGTCGCACAGGTTGCAGGGTACTGTATAGGGGCAGATACTAGAATAACGGAAACGGAAGCTTTGAATTTTATCTATCAATTCAGATACGCTAGTAAATGGCTAAAGAAGTCTATGATAGCAACTTTAGAGCTTTACTATGCAGTGTACTCTTTAATGGACAATGGAACTTTGACATTACAAAACTTCAGAGAATTTCTGAAAACTACAGATGACAAGAACTTTAAACTTTGTAGTGAATACAGACTACGGAAGATGATAGAAAGTCATGATGTGGTTTCAACAGAGCTTATTTACTACACTTTGTTGAATGTAAGATGTATGCCAATAGGTCTTGATGGCATACGATTTTTAATTGGGATTATAAAAGCAGGAGGTAATAGAGAGTGTTTATAATTTGTAACTATTTGGATGTATGTAATAAGCATAACTTACCGGATGGATTTTTGGTAGAGGAATGTTGTGATTACGATGAGTCATTAGCTGATTATGCGATTGTTTGTCAAAGCTACAGAGAGGGCAATATTTTAGCTTGGGCAGAGGCTAATATGGGTGATAAATATCAGATGTTTAAAAAACAGTTTGCTATTAACCCGACAAAAGCAATGATTTTTATACGATTGAAGGGAGAAATCAAATCTTACACAGAAGATTTGGTAATGCAGTCAGGAGGTTTAGAAGAGTTTAAAAAACTTTACTGTAAACCTTTAGGCAATAATGTGCAAACATTAGAATTAAATGATGTAAGTGCATCAGAACAGGTTTTACCAACTACAGATAGTGAAGAAGAAACAGAGCCAGAAGTCGTAGAAGATCAGACAGAGATAGTCGAGGATCCATACGCATACGAAAATGACAGTGAAAATGAGAACGAGTCAGAATGTCAAACCGAGGATTCAGAAGTGTATTCGGCAAGTGAAGAAAAAGAGAATACACAATCAAAGGTAATTAAATACTGTAATGAGATGTGTATTTACAATTCGGACGGGTCTTTCAAAGGCTTTACAGAAGGGCAGATAGTAAGTATGCTCAGTCATTTAAAGGAACTGGATAAGCGAATTGCAATGGATACTTTGAATCCAGAATATATTCTTACAGAGGACGAATTACGTAACGCTGCACCATTTTTGGATACGATTGCTCCAAGCGTATTCAAAGCATTTATAACATACTTAGTTCTTAATGCCTCAAGTGAAACAGATCGGATACGGTCATCAGTGATGTTAGATAATCTGTGTTCGTTTTTGAATTCTATGAATTAAAGGGGGGATTGAGATGAATAAAAAAGATAAGGATAATCTGATTATACTTTTTACACTTGTAGCACTTGTGGCGTTTACCTTTTTAAGTTACAAAACTACAAGACTAATACCTTTAAAGTATATCACTGCCGCATACATAATTGCAACAGCAATTTGTTGGGGAAAGATTACACAAGGATACTTAAAACTTTACGGAATCAATGCAAGCTGGACTGTTTGGATTCCGATTTTGAACTGTATTAACACATTCCCTGTAGGCTTGGCAATTGCTTTAATTGTAGATGTGGTAACAGTTGTGCTTTCACAGTTAGTTCAGTTTATACCAGCAGATATTCTTTATAAACTGTTAGGGCAATACAACTCATTGGGTTTTTATGATATGATGCAAAGGCTTTGTATACTTGGGTTAATTGCTTTTATGATATTGGTCGGTGTCGGTTACTGCAGTATTTATAAAGATGTGCGTGATCAGTTAAGGGATGCTACAGGATTAAGGCGACCAAAATCAGAATTTGTCACATACGTGTTTCTTTTTATCCCGCTGATAGCAACAATGGGTTACAGTACAATAATCACAGAACTTAATCAGTTAAATAGAATGGGTGTGAGTGCTTTTGAAAAAGAAGATGATACAGAATACAAGGAGAGACTATAAGATATGAATAGTGATATTAGAATCAAAGATTTAATGGCAATTGGTGATATGGAGAATGAGCTTCAGTGTGAAAATGATGATACTGGTGTGAAAGATGACGGCTTCGCAGAGAGTACTGTTGAGAAAGAAAACGGTATTGATATTCCAATTGAGTATATGAGCACCGAGGAGATAATAATTCCGGAGATTAAAGATGTACATGGCAGACTTTCAGATATGATTGCTGATATTGAAGATAAAGTTGGGATTGCTGTGATTCCATTTGAGATGGTTGGAATTGCAAATGAGGTAGTAAGACTTCAGAGATACGAAATCTTCACAATTAGCGGTAAAAAGTATGCTATGTCTAAGGTACCTAGGGAACGTGTGATGAGTCAATTTCTGGACAGAATTGTAAAAACGTTATCAAATGGTTTACCATTTAACGAAAGTTTAGTAACATCCGTGGATTTTGAAGGTAAAGTGTACAAAACACTTACACTTTCTCAGGTAGAGTGGAATACAATTCTATCAAAGCTCAGAAGCTACAAACAAAGACTTTATATCTGTAATCATTCAGATGTAATTATGGAAGTTCTTGCAGAAAGAGTCTAGCCATTACCAAATATATAAATCCATATAAAAAGATGGAGGTAGTAACAGTGGATGTGGTTTTGGAAGAGTGCAATGAATTAAATGATTTTTCATTTATGATGAAAGATGTAAAATACCCGTGTGTTGTGATAGAGGGAATTACCTCAAATGATGAAATAGAATTTTTTAGAAACAGAGGTAAAGAAACGGATAGCAGCTTGGCAGCTTATATGGTGGTAGAAGGGGAGCCAGTTAGTTTAGGCTTTTTTGATCTGACATTAGAAAATCTTTTAGCAGTGCGAGAGATTTACGACTATAAGTTAGTTATTTACAAAGAGCGTAGCAGTGAGGGTACTTTGATCGATTTAAATGATCCAAGTACCCTCATTAAATTTATAAGATTATAGGAGGGACAAATATGGGAATTTTCTCAGATATAAGTTTAGGAAAACTCGTGGTAATTGTAGTCATCGTAATTTTAGCAATCGGGTACGGTGGAAAAAATGTGATGCGTGATGATGGCGGTAATAACAAAAATGGCAGAAGCGGTGGTGGCAGTAGTAATACACCACCAAGTGGAACTGCAAACTAAAAATGCTAAGGGACTATGTAGCAATTTAGTCAGATAGTCCCTTAAGAAAGTAGAGCTTAAGCTATGATGATTTTTGTATTTGTAGGTGTGGTGCTGTTTGTTGCAGCGATAGACACATCAGATTGGTTTATGGATGAAGAAACAGAATATTTACTTTACACAGATCAGGATAATGAAGATGAATACAATACGGATACTTCCGTAGAAAATAGAGAAGCTTCACACGGTAGTGTGGCAGAGACAGCAACAAAAACAAAAGAAAAGCAAACAGAAGAAGTAGTAAATACCAAAGTGGATTTGAAGAAATCGGAGAAGTCAGAGAAGTCTATGCCTGAGAAGGCAGTGCCAGAGAAGCCGAAGAAGTCTGTGAATAAAGGTATTGACTTGGATATGATAAAAGGTCGCGATAAGGAAGAAGCTAGTCTGGACTATGACGAATTTGCTTCAATGGATGTGAATCCTGCACAATTAGCACAGGATTTAGTTAATGATGTCTACGACGACGTTTATTAGAGTAAAGGATTTTAGAGATCAATGAAAAGAAAATCAATGAGTGTACTTCAAATAATTTCGTTTATAATTTTTGGAGTGATAGTGATAGTTAACAGTACACTATCGATTCGTTCACGAGATGGAGGATACGGTACGTGTCTTTTAAATTTAGTAGTGATTGGTATTTGGATTAAAGGTTTCCTTGGAAGTCTAGGAGTAGTCAAGGTTTTCCTTTCCGAGGATGAAGACGGTGTGATAGTCTACGATACGCCTGTGCCCTTTTTAGGCGTTGGCATAGTTAGAGTAGTTGAGGTAGTTTACTATATAGTTTTACGAAGACTGTCTATTAATTGGAGTGTTCTCGGCGGGTTAGTTTTAGTCGATGTGCTTTACACAGTTGTACTACTTTTTGATAAAAGTAGTTATTATTACGTAAGTATGAGGGAGGATGTAAAATGATTTTTTTAGGAAATGGTGCAACTGAGAGGAAATACAAGGATGAAGAGAAGTACTTAGATATTTCCAAATTAAAAGAGTTTGAGCAGATAACAACAATTGCTTACGTACATGATGTTTCAGTTGGAAGAACTAAAATGGAAAGTGGATTTGTAAAACTTTTCTTAAAAGATTGCAACTCAAACGTAGTTTCAGCCATTTTATTTGATGTGGAAAACTTTGTATTTAGTGGTATCAATATAATGCAGTTTAAGCATAGAGCAGTGCAGTTACGGTGTTTGGTACAGAATTTCAAAGGACAGATTTCACTGCTGATTGATGGAGAAACAGGAATCAAGTTATACGATGATGAATTTGATTACAACAGATTTGTTGGCAGAATGGATTCAGATCTTAGCATAGTAACTGAGGATGCTAAAAGGTTGGTGGCAGATTTTATTGATGTTGAATCTTGGAAGAATACACAGATAGATGAGATCGCCAGTGGTGCTATTGGTGCTTACGGAAGAGTGGTTGAATTAGCTTACTGTAAGGTAGATAAATACGCAGGATACTTTGCAGGTGATGATGCCAGAGATTTGAGAATGTCGTTTCTAGTAACAGCAGAATGGTATTTTCGGTATTTAAAGAAGCAACAGTTTGTTAGTGTTGTAGGCGCTGTGACAGCATACCCATGTATGCAAGCAATTAGCCAGGTACTTGAAAATGATAACTGTAAAATAGTTGCATTGGACAGCTTTAGCGCAGTAGTTGGTTTGAGTGCTCCAAAACATTTGTTTGCGCATTTAATTAATAATGCATTCAGCAGTGTGCTATTGGAAATGAAATTAATTAACAGATACGGAAGTATGCCAATGGCTACAACAGTATACGTAGGGGGTGTTGAATTATCAAAATACTAAAATCAAAGGCTATACTCGGTACTATGATAGCAGTAACACTATTAGCAGGGTGCGACAACGAAGTAGCCGACGCAGTAGTGAGCTCAGTCAGGGGGACGAATGCAGGAATAACAGAACCGCAAGGTAATCAGCGTGACTATTTATTAGAAAATTATGATGTGAAGAAAGCCAAGGATTTAAAGAAATCAAAGTTAAAGAAATACGATCTGTCAGGACCGGACTACGCAGGAATCACAGAAATAGTTAGCAATTTGGATGTGACAGATGGTACTGAGATGAATGCAGATAGTACAGATATTTATTGCTTTTCTGCATATCATTGTACAGGTTCTACAGCAACCGGAAGAATGTGCGTAGCACCAAGCGACGCTAAAAATATACTAGAATCTTTTCAGAATACAAAGTTCTTTAAAGATGGGAATTATAGCTTAGATAGTGATGCAAATGAGTTTCTAAATAAATTAAATGCCTATATTGTTAGTGGAAGTCAGCAGACTTTGACGGAAAGACAAGAGTTGGTATCAATTTTAAATAGGCTTACAGTTAGCGATTTAGTCAGACCAGCGAATGAAACAGTAACGAGGTCAGATTACAAATTAGAGACTGGAACTATCTCTGTGGTAGAGTCTGTACTTAGAAATAGTTCAATAGGATATGTGGATACATTGAATAATAGCACTGCGTACACAAGATACAATATGCCGGAGTATGCTTCGATGGCAGGCGCTAAGTATCATGTAATACTTTCATTTAAGGAAAATCAAAAGCCTACTGCAAGTTACAATAGAGATGGTTGGACAGTTTATTACAAATCCGCAGATGGTAGTGCAGGTGTATCGGCGGAGCTGGCAGCAAAAATAGCAGAGTCTCTAAGGGCAGATTCCGATTTAGTAGAAGCATCTTCGATCGTGAATAATGTAACGTTTAATGGGTATAGAAGTATTGAAGAATACTTTGGTAATAACTACACTTTTCCAATATTTAACTACACACAAGTACCAACGGTACTAGTAGTTTTTAATTCAGGGATGAGTGATAATAACAATGAAAAGATTGGTGCGTGTATAGCAACAAGTTTAGGAGGCGGTGAAGAATGAAAGCAACATTACGTATGATTTTGGAATGTAATGGTGTAATGTATTATGATGTAGTGCAATATAATTTAACTTTTCAAACTTTTAAGTCTTACATGATGTCTTTTGCTGAATTATATAATTTTTGTAAGGAGACAGAAAGTACAGACAGGGATTTTGGTATAGAGGATGCTATGCTGAAGTGCAATCCGATACTGCGGAAAGTCAGTGTGGATGAAAAAACATTAGAGACTATAAGATCGTGCGATGAAATGGAGTGTACTACGACGTTGGAGGGTGGTTCGCTATACAAGCTGTTAAAGTTTGGTTTAGAGAATAACTGTTTGATAGTAGATGATGATAAAAAGAGTTGGGACAATAGCTATCAAGTTACTTTCTTTAGAAATATACATTTTAGTTCGACGACTATGACGATATACGCACGGATGTACAATGAGCAGGGACTTTACAATAAAATGATAGTTACCATGAATAAAAATGATGGTAGATTAGTTTTCCATCCATTTGTAGTTGCAGCACCAGATGGAGTTTCACTAGATTTTTGGTGTGAACGCTTGAATCAGTCCGTAACTTTTAACAATGTAAAATATGAGCTGTGGAAAACGGAATACCTTAGTCTTGGGTGTATTGTGCCTTTGGCAAATGGTGCAATTAATCAGGCGGCATTCTATGCCGTAAAGTACACGGATGGTATAAATATTTGTACAGATTACTTAAAATCAGTAACAGATAGATTAGACGATTCAGCAACTGTATGGAGTGGTGGAGAGACTTCTTACGCATTTAATTATGGCGTTTATATAAAGTCAAGTGCTACTACTTTGAGTAGGAAAACGCGTTCTATGCTTTTGAGTAAAGCCAATACACTGGCAGATGTGAATGGTACTGTTAAAGTGACAAGTAATCTTGCACAAGTAAAATTTGCTAGTGCTTTGATAAATAGTATTGGTATTAGCGGTCCAATTAACTTTGGTGCATCAGTGGCTGCAAAAATCTTTTACAATAGTGAAAATACAGCAGAAAGAATTGCAATTGCAACAAGTCTTTTACATCAGTTCGCAACAATGGTTTTCTACACAAAAATGTATTTATACGAGGTACGTGCATACTCATACTTGCAGAGGTATAGCTTGGTTAAATCAACGGCACCACAGATAGTTGGCGGTAACACAAAAGAGTTTGCCACAATAACAACATTCTTTAATTAGGAGGTAGGAAGGTTGGAGTATTTTAATTTTTTGGATAGGATAGCTCAAGCAGTATTAAACAGCGGTTCTGAGAGCGTTAATATTATGCTGAATGGTGTCTTTCTGAAAACGAACGGTAATAGAATCTTTGTAACTTGTTTAAAGGATAGTAATGACAGACGATACTTGCAGTTTACGATAAATCAGTATATAAAAAAGCCAGATGGTACGAAACAGAGAAAAACTGTAGTTTTACCATCAAGATGGTCAAGATATTTACTGGACGAGGTTACTCAACAATCACTGTTCGGTGTGAGAATTAACTGTATGCAGAAGGCAGAATTGGCTAAGATCACACCAGTTGCTGAGTACGGATTTATTAGTATAGAGTCCGAACTTTATCAATACGTAAAAAGTATTAGTGAGCATACAAATAAGGTTACTTTTTCAATTGGTAATGAGGAGTTAACTTCAGCACAGATCACAGCGTTGAATAGAGCATTTCTGGATCAGTCTTTAGTAAATTACAGAGATGTAGTTTACTCAAATAAATCGAGTAGATTTGTAAAAACATTGCTTAGAAAAAATAAATTTTACAATGTACGTCCAGAAACATTTGTACCTGTATTTATCAATGTTGACGGGGTTTACAATCCATTGAACAATCCGTCACTTGCCATAAAAAGTACAAAAATGTATAAGATGGCTGTCGAAAAGGGTAGATTCGTAGAATACAACGGTATTTCAGGATATTTTCTAACGCATAGAGAGATATGCGAAGCATTTGGGATTCAGCATTTTGTAAGATTTAAATCATCAATCTGGTACGATATGTTTGTTGGTTTACTACAGCCCAATAATGAGAATTTCCCAAATACAACAAGATCAGTTTTTGTATGGGGAGAAAAAACACCAGCACCTGCTGGGTTTAAGCCAGTTTACACAGAAGAGAAATTTATGAATGTACTGAAAGAGAAAGCAGATATGCATGATGAGTTGAATGCATATATAAAATTGAATTCACTGGACAGCTATGTCAGAAGTCATTACGGAGTAATAAGATATATAGGGTCAGATATTTTAGACAGTAAGGATCTTTCCGTAGCAAAAGTGAGCAGTTATTACAGTGAATTAGAATTGAGGTATTAGAATGAGAGAGTACGATTTTATTAAGTCACCGTGTGTGATAGATAGTAAGACATTAGGGTCAGGGGTCGAAGTAACTTTTTACAGACAGCCAAAAAAGATTACAGCACTTACACTGGCAGGAGTTTACGCTGGAGATGTTGTTGCTCCAGATCAGTTTGCGTCAGCAATTGGTGATATGTTGGTAGAATTTAGTGAAAGTATTGTTTCACATAACTTTATAGGATTTTTACTTTGGGTTGGAAATACAACAATATTTAAACGTTTGGAGGTTTACTTTTCAGAATTAACAAGTAAAATACACAACACTAGAAAGGTATTTAATAACAGAGAAGAATTCAAAAACTGGATTACAGAAAATGAAGGTATGGAGTACCTTGTTGCGGTGATAGAGGATAGTGATTTTGAACTAACACATGGTGATTACTCAAATTGTTCCAGTGCGGTTTCAACAATTCTTAATTGTAGTTACGACAAGTATGGCAATAAAGCAACAGATGCATCGTTACTTGAATACACACAATTGTTACAGTTAAGTGACGATAGAATTTTTGAAACGTTCAATGATGTTAGAGAGTTTATGCTAGAAGTTCCACAAGATATTTCCGATTCAGTTTTAAAAAGCTTTGTGTGCAGTACAGTTTTTAAACAACAATTTGAAAGGTAGGACTATCAGATGTTAGAAATATTTATTAGATACTATTGGTACGAACACAGTACTTTTGTAGGTATTGAGAATTCACGATTTGGATCTCAGATTGTAATGGATGCCGGTAGCTCAGATAAAAAAGTAGTGAGGGGCTACTGTGCTAAGAAGTTATTTGGTTTGGAAGCTAAGAAGCTGATAACGGAAAAGCCAACAAAGCCTTGTATTGAAAATACCAGTCAAGTTTTACTACTTGCAAATACAGTGCTGACTACAGAGCTACCTTTTAAATTAGACGATGATGAGGTGACTCTGTACGATTTATTTCTTGCTTGTACAAGCAAGAAAGTAAGAGCCTCAACAGATAATAAGATTTTAAGTAACATGAAACTGACGTTATTTGACAAATACGTAGAGACATTAGCTAAGCTGTACTGTGTTGTGCCAGAGTCAAAGAACAATGAGGTAGCAGTGGATTTCGAAGTTGCCAAAACAAAAGTAGTGAATCTTTCAATTCATGAGGAGAGTGTAGAGAGCACGAGAGCTAATGCTGTTAAATTAATCTGTGAACTTGCAAGGGCAGTGAAGAAATACGGTGGAGTTAGTTCTGATCTCTATATGGCTTTGATAGAGGGAAAAGCAACATACTTAGTGGAGAAAGCATTTTCTCTGGGTATCACTGTGAATCAGTTTTTAGCGATAGCGGATGCAAGTATTCCAGATTTCATGAGAAGTAGTGAGCAGCCATGCTCATTTGAATGCAATGATGGATTTACGATTACTGTTAGTCCTGACAGTACAGTGGTAAAAGAGAATGTATGCGAAGTAGCTGCAAGACGAATAAAAAGATTAGAAGAGGTGAAAGCTTTTGGGTGTTAGATACGTGATCTTCGATGTTGAAACAACAGGATTAATGAAGACAGATGAAGTAATTCAGTTTGGTGCTTTGGTTGCAGGATCAGATTTCAGACCAGAATATCCGGTAAATTTCTATTGTTACACACAGGAGCCAATTTCGCCAGGTGCAGCCAAAGCTAATGGTATGAATAAAAAGAAACTTATGGAGTTGTCAGGTGGCAAGTCATTTGAAGATAGTTGGTTAGAGCTGCCTTTTGTTAAGGATGGCGGAAATAATACTATCTGGGTTTCATACAGCTCAGGCGGTTTCGATACGAGGTTGATTAATCAGACCTTGTCACAAAATGGATTACCTAAAATGAAATTTGGAAATAGAGTAATTGATTTAAGACATAACACAAAGTTCCCATGCGAGTACAATGCAATGGCTGCTTTAAAATCACAGGTTTTTGGTGGTAGGTCTATGAAACTTTCTGAAGTATGTGCAAGTAGTGGACTTACAGAAACAAAACTTGATTCTGCATTTAATAAAGCGTTTAAAGATAATATCGCACGGTATCATGATGCTCTATACGATTCATTTGCATTGTGGGCAGTTTTGTATAACTACAGGGAGATTTTAGGGCTTGAATTACACTGAGCTAAAGAAAAGTTATGATACAGTAAGAAGAGAACAATTAAATGCAGATAAAGAATTAACTCGGATTTCCAAGGAATTAAAAGATTTACAGCAACAGTACGATTCAATAGATAGTACATACGAGAAATCAGAAGCCTCCTTTAGAAACAAAGAACTTGAACTTTTTAGAAATAAAGTAATTCAACCATACAAGGAAAAAGATTTAAAGCTTCAAAAGAGACTTGAAAAGTTGAAGGAAACTTACAGCAAGAAAAAGGGTGAAATAACATACGATAAACTGCTGAGTCAATATTCGTCAAAGCAGGAAATACTTGCTGATGTAAGAGAGGAATCAAAAATAGTACGCAATTGTCTTGAAAAAGCAGTCGGAGAGAAGTTCTACAATAAACTTGTAAATAGCTTGGCTAGTCAGGAAATCCAATTTACAGAAAGTAACCTGGATACACTTATAAAATATTTTAATGAGTCTGAAGATGTGCTTGCAGGCATGGATAATGGTGGTAGCAGGTTAATAACTGCTTTGGAGAATTTTGAAAACAGCCTTAGCGATAGTGATTCCAATGGAGATTTTGATAAGATCAGAATCGGAAGTTCTGTAGCAATAGCATGTGCCTTGCTTTTAGCCGGGAATATAACACTACCAATAATAGCAATCGGGCTTTCGACCTATGCAGCTTTCACAGTATTTAGGAATTACAAGATATACAGAATATTGATTGTACAAAAAGCAGTACAGGAAAATATAGATAATATCGACGAACTGTTAAAGAAGCAGGTAGAGGATGAAGTAAATAAGCAATTACAGGAACTGGATGATAAGTTTATTCCGGAAATAGCTAAGACGGAAAATGCTTTGGAAAGCAACAATCAGGAAATGCAGAATGTACTTAGCAAGGCTGACTCAGAGTTTGTTTTTGATGATTCAGTGATAAAACTACGAAAAAATGCAGAGATAGACAAGCTTGATAAGCAGAAATCAGCATTAATGGTACAGCAGTCACAGCAAAAGGAACTTGTGGATAAGAAAACCGAAAGAGTGAAAGAACTTGGCAAACAACTGAATGATATGCTGAATGATTTACAGAATCAATATTTTAAAGGTGTTGGTACATCGAAAATTTTTGATCCTACTTTTCTTTTTGATATTGATCCTGTAAGAAATAAACCAATTTTCTTTAAGCATCCACAAACATCCTGTTTGTTTTTGTACAGTAATCCGGAGGATGTGCCAAATTTTATAAGATTATTAAGTTTGGAGTTAAGAGTAAAATTAAATCCATTTAGCCTAGTAATTACAGTAATTGATATGAAAAATATGGGACAAGATTATGTGTACTTCACATCAGATGATTCAGAAGATTTGCCAGGTGGCACAAAGTCGGTATTCTCAATAGTAGCTTTGGAAGAAGATTTGAAAAATTCTATGAATAAGCTTTCAACAGATCTACTTCGTAGACAGTCAAATATACGTAGAGAGTTCACAACAATTAAGGTGTACAATGAAAGAATGATAGAATTAAAGAGCTTGACAGAAAGTTACCACTTTATGTTTGTTATTGATCCAGAAACGAACTACTTAACCAATTCAGATGTTACAAAAGCGTTAAGAGTTGGTGGTGATCTCGGTGTTTTCCAACATTTATTTATAAATAAGGAAGAGTTCAAAGGATTGGGTGATACAGCCGTGAGTATCTTGGATGCTATAGGAAGAGTGTACTATTTAGAGGATGGTAAGCTTTTTGAAAGAGCGAAAGATTTTGTGGTTGAAAATCTGCTCAGTGATAACAGTTAGCCTTTGAAAAGTTAACATAGTATACACAGAATAAGAAATATAAAAAATCAGAATAGTAGGAAGGAGGAAATGACTATGGCACAGACACAGGAGTTTGATTTCGAAGTCGTTGAGAAATTACGTACAGTAATTGACTTTGGCAATGATTCAGTTTTAGCTAAACTGAAAACGGCATCTCAGAATGTTGTTGATGTTGCAGACGAAGTTGGTAGTGGTTCTTTAAAACAGACTGGAGAGGCTTTTGCGACAGCAACAGAAGCAATGATTAACTGCTTCAAAGATCTGTTTGAAGTCTGCGAAGAGTACTCAACAAGACTTAAAAAGCTTGAGCAGGGTATGAATTAATAAAAATAGGAAGGAGGATACGAATCAATGGGTATTAAAATTGACAGTGAGAAGATTGATTCTTCGCTTGGTGTAATTCGTAGTTTTGCGAATGACAACGTAGTAGATATGATCGATCAGTTAGCTACAGTTATGCTGCCACAGGCAGGCACAAGTGAGTTAGCTGATAAAGTTATCGAACAGTGCAAGGCAGCACAGAGACTGTACAATGAAGGAGGATTTCTTGATACATTAAATGCTGTAATCAAGGAGTTCGAGAAAGTTATCGATGTTGATGAGTGGTTAAAAACCAAAGCAGATGTCGGTGAAGTTCGTAAGATTGATACAGGTGCTGAGACTGGTAAGATCGATACAGATGCAATTATGGCTTAAATGGCTATACTGGAGAGGGTTGGATTTTGGACAGAGTGTAATGGCTCGCAAAATTCAGCCCTATTTTTTCAATTAGGGAGGAGCGAAAATAAATGATTTATAGCTATCAGAGAACAATTAATCTTGAAGATAGAGAAGTTACAAAAAAGATTTTTATCTGTTGTGACGATACAAGTAGCTCAGTACTGGTATCACGTAATGTTTTTGCGTCTTTGAAATTCTTTAAAGATTTACAGGCATCACATATGCTGAAAGTGGCAGTTTTGCCAGAAATGAGTGTTCCAGTAATTACAGTTGATCCAGCAGAGAAAACATTTGATGTAACAGGTATTGTAAATATATTTTACGATAAGTTACGTGCGTGTGGTGATAATCTTGGTGCAGCAAATGCACTTAGTACTAAGTTTGCACAGATCGTTGCACAGAAGTTAAATGGCGATTCAAAGAGAGCATCATTGATAGTAACATGCAGCCGGCTTCAGTACGACTGGGAGCATTCTGGAAAAATTAAAGAGGCTTTTGCTTTAGATGCTGCTGATTATGATAATGACCTTAGAGCCGAGACAGTTGCAGTAATGAATACCATCAACTCAGAATTTACGAATGTTTTTTCAGCTTTAGATATAAAAAACAATGAAACAGTATTTCAGTCAAGCTGTACAGATAAATTCTTTATTGAAATCCCATTAGTGCAGGAACTTACAGCGGACGATAAATCAATTTCAGATTTAGTACCTGGAATGTCTGAGATCTGTAAGCCTTACTCTGATGATATTGCATCAACACCAAAGTACAAAAGGGTGTACGCAGATAATAAAGCAATTCTTCATGATATTGAGGGTGATCGCTCACATAATAGAATGGAACCATACGAGAATGAAGAAGAGTATTTTAATGCTTTGGACAAATGGGTTCAGTTTAATATGCGGGAACAGTATGGTACAACAAATGGTAATGTGATCGATACAGTTTCACAGCTGTACTTACAGGAATTGATTGCAAGACTTTATATGCTGCACTGGAGACACTGCCCAGATGTACCAGATGAGATTGATGATAGTATAGGGGATGATTCTGCGGAGGCTTTCGGAAGATATATTTTCAAAGATAAAGAAAATCGTACAAATGCAGTAATTATTCTGAATGATTACTTAAAAGAAGCTGCAGCTGAATTAGGATACAAAGTTTATTTATATGCTGTTATTCAGATTGCACGTTGGGGTGCAAGAAAGCCTACAGCAATAGTATTCGATGATTATGCTGATGAGTTTGATCTCGGATTAGGTATGGTAAATAAAAAATTGGGAGATATCTCGAAGTATGTTGTAGTGAAATCTGGAGATTGTGATAGTAAGTTAATCGGGTTAATTTACGAAGATAAGCAGGTGCGTGATGCAGAAGCAGGTATAGAGTACAACACACTTCCAGTAGGTGTAATCCTCAATAAAGTGATTGCACCAAGTGAAGATAGTGGTGCAGACGAGCGAATTGATGTAATGGAATATTACAATTTTATTGATCTTATTCCAGAAATTAAATCCGGAGATTTGAAAGTCGATGGTATCAATTATGTGGATGGTAATTGGGATGTGGATGATTCTGCAAAAGACTTTTCACAGGCTACAGTTACAGAACTTGTGAATATCTATAACCAGACAAAAAATAGTGTATTGAAGTTTCCTTTCCATAGAAGTAAAGAGTTAATGGATTTGTTAACAAGCACACGAAGGGATGTGGCAGGTGTGCAGCAAAGCTTGTTTACAATTTTCAATATGCGTATTTCAGATTCGCAATTAGTGAAACATGCAGGGCAGGCAATTTTTGGATCATATATGGATATTCTGAATATAGTAGCAGACCAGTCAAATGTCTTAAACTCAACAATTGCGGTAGTTGAGTATGGTATTATGAATAGTTTATTACCAGTGGTTTATGAGGTAGCAAAAGCAGGAACTCCAAAAGATATTGAGGATGTTTTTTCAATTTGGGATAGAGCTATGATTAATTATCAAGGACTTCCAGATCTGAAGTCAGAAAATGCAACTGCTACTGCTATTAAGACGAAGCCAGTCACAGCATTTGGTGATGTTAAATCAAAATTAGATGCAAAAGAAGGCAACACAGAATTCACAAATAAGTCAGAAGAAAAAGTGAATAGTACAGCCATTCCGGAGAAAACCAGTGGCGCAGTAGATAACCAGATTCCAAAAGTTGAAGTGGTAAAAAGCACTTCAGAAGATTTGGATGACTGGTTTAAAATTGTGCCAGATGATGCACCACTTACGAAAATCTTAGTAGGTGACTCAGTAGTAGGTTATGCATTTGTAGAACGAGTACAGCCGGATGGTGCAACAAAACCTTTTAATAGTTACACAATAATGAGCGATCCAGGTGATCACAAAGTACTGGATGATACCGGTGTAAACTTCTACAAGGTAATTGCCTTTGTCCTTCATACCATCTCATTGAGAAAGTCAGGCTCTGTAACAAGACAGGTATACTTCTCTGATGCCCAACAGTTAAATCTTTTCAAAAGACGAGTTATCGATCTTTCAAAAATTTAATGGAGGTAATGTCATATGTTTATTATAGATAATGCAGATATTATTGAGGAACATGATGACTTCATTGATGTTTTTATGCATGGTTCAACTGACACTGTGTTTGGTTTGGATTATATGGGAAATGCTTTCCCAAAGCTGGAAAAAAGAGCTCAGGATAAATTGTTAGCAGATATACATAAGAAAAATAAGGATGCTACTACAATTTATCCATACATAGTAAATATACCAAGACCTTTGAAAGAGATGTTAGACACAGGTGACTTCACACCTTTAAGGAGTTTTACGGTTGAAAAACCTTTTAAAGGACCAGTAAGTGATATCTGGTTTGGTAGCACGTTAGACGGTATTAGCTTAAGATGTGGATATGTGAATGGTGATAGTCGTAAAATTGATCAACATGCATTAAATGATAGTACAGTACACGGATTTATTGCAGGAGCAACAGGTCAAGGAAAATCAGTAACGATGAATAGTATAATTTACTGCGCATGTGCTGAGTATGCACCTTGGGAACTGACGATGACATTATCGGATGCAAAAATTGTAGAGTTTAAATCAATTGCTCAGAAGCATCCGATGCCTCAGATCGATATAATTGCAGCAACGTCTGATACAGACTATTTACTTTCTATGCTCTTGATGAAGTGGCAGGAAATGATGATGCGTCAGCAGCTTTTTACAAAAGCTGCAGAAGCTTTCGGAAAAGAAGTAAAAAATATTAAACAGTTTAGAAAGGTAACAGGTTTGAGTTTACCAAGAAATTTACTTCTTTTTGATGAGTGTACTGCCATGTTCCAAAATGCAGGTAAACGTGTAAATAAGATCGTAGAAGTCTTAGACAGTATTGCGAGACTTGGGCGAAATGCAGGATTTCATTTACTTATGGATAGTCAGGAAGTTAGTTCCAGTATACCTAATGAGACATTAGCGAACTTAACATTTAGAGGAGCTATGGGGTGTACAGGTGAGGTAAGTACTAAGGTAATAGGTAATGCAGCGGCGTCCGATAATATGGGGAAAAAAGGTAGACTGATAATAAATACAAAACGTGCAGAGAAAAATGAAGCAGCAAATATACTTATACAGGTGCCGTTCTTTGCAGATGATCAGTTAGGAACTGTTTCAGAGTCTGTTATCAAACTTGGTAAAGAAACAAAAACAACACCAGTGCTGAGATTTTACGATGAAACAGAAAAACTGTACCTTGACAGATACATTGAGTTTATCAATCAGTTTAAACCAGATCACAATAGAATACTGTTAGGACCACCAAGTTTTATTATGGATGGTAAAGAGCAGGTAGTTAGTATCAATTTATCAAAAGATAACGTTGATAATATTTGCGTATTCGTAAATAAGAGTACTTCAAAACAGCGTGCACTTTGGATGCTTCGGGAAAACTTCAAAAGAGTAGGTGGGCAGCATTTTATACTCAATGTTGATCCATTTTTACAACGTGTTGGAAAGTTAGAAGAGCTAAAACCATTAGGTGTATTCGAGGATAGGAATTACACGACAAGTGCATTCTTTAATGCAGCAAGATCAGTAATCTACAAGCGAATGATGATGGTGTACGCGGATAAGAGAGTGTTTACGAATCCGACAACATCACAAGATACTGATAAATATTTCTATACAAAGTTTGAACATGGATCAGAGTTCGATACTTACACAAACAGATGTAGATTTAAAGAGTACTTAGCAATGATGCAGTCTGATCCAGAAATACTTGCAGGGTTTGTTATGCAGCCGGAGGGCGAATTTGAAAGAAAACTAAAATTGGCAGTAAATGCATTAAAATTTACAAAAAATATAGGGTGTATGAACACGCAAGTAACACCTGATAAATTTGAGAATGCATGGTTTTGGTTTTTAGGTATGGAGAGATTTCTTGGTATAGGGCGTGATTCAAAGGGAAGAAATGTTGATAATTTAAAAGCATTACTGCAGGATTGTAGCGGTGTGAATGTAAGATTTATTATTTTCACAACTTCCCTTGATGAGACAGCAGCAATTAAGGAGTCAATAGGTTACTACCTATCAGATGATCTAACATCAAAACAGGTAATGTCAATAAAGGCAGCTGATGACTGGCCAGAACAGTTGTCAAGTGTACTTATGGTTTTATACAACCCAAAAGTTCAGGGAGTTTTGGAGCTTTCTGAAGAAGATAAAAAGAAAGAGATGCAAATGGTCAGTAATAACTTTTCAGAAAACTCTGAAATAGGTGATGATGACTCTGAAGTAAGTGTAAAGGAATCTTTAAAGATTCAGAAATTCAAGAAACTGATGTTAAAAGGAGAAATGTAATATGAATTTTGCTATTGATAAATCAACAGTAACAATTAGTACAGAAGATGCTAAATCAGAGAATGCTTGTGAATGTGCCAAAGAGATTTATGACAAAGTAGGCATAAATAATGTAGTGGTTGTGACAGGCATAGAGCTTGGGGAGAATGATAGATTAAGTAAAGTACTACAGAAATTTATTCAAAACTTCAAAGATAAAATTGTTGTATGGGATGTAAAATCAGAGAAGCTTGGGGATTATCTTAAACTCAGATACTGTCTGGAGAGTTTAGGGTTTTATGATCTTTCATTTGTCTTCGATAATGGTATAAATGAGAAATTGTATTTACTGTTAAATAAAGATGGCGAAGAGTTGTACAGAGCTCTTCAGATTTATACAGTTGGTTCTACAGTACTTGATAGTATGAATGATTCAAATGCTGATTTACTGACTCGTACAATTTTGCAGAATCCGGTAGTTAAGAAAAAATTAAAGAAAGCTATGAGATCTCGTAACGATCTCGAGAGGTCAGAATCATTTTAAGCCAATGTTTAGAATTTTAAGCAGTATAAAAACATGATGGAGGTATGATTATGCGAGAAATTTGTATGAAAGATGATGCTAGTATTCTTGAAATACCGTCTGGTGAAAATCATGTTTTTGGTGTTGTACTACCAACTTCTAATTCATTAACAAAGGATGGTCTGATAGACTGCAGGCATAAAGACACAAACTATGCAGCGAGAAATTTAGGTGTGGATAGGGTTGCAGCAGAGTACTACAGGAAATATGGCGCACGCGTTTTTTACTTGGGAACTTTTAAGAATCACAGTAAAGGATGTATGCGTCTTTTTTCTTTTCCAGTCAGAGATAAACTGAAAGATAGTGTAGACGCAACTACGATAGCAAAGTCATGTGAACAGCTAGTAAGTACACTACAAAAATTTAAGGTGGATTGCTGTATACTGCCATACTTTGGAGATAGTCTGGAAATGGCAAGCTTTGCAAATTGTGTATGTCCTATACTGGATGTGATGTTTGACGACACATTTGTGATGATATATAGGAGGAGTTAGAATGGTAAGATTTTCGGCAGATGATTTTGTAGATACAGCTAGTTACGAAGAGGCAATAAATAGATTGGGGTATATTTTCTATAGTGTTGATGATGGAAAACAGGCAGTAGCCAATTTGTCAGATTGGTGTGATACGTTAGCTAACAGGGCTAAATTTGAAATGAGATTGAGAAGCGGTGACAGATACTATTCGTTAACTAAGGATGTGATCTATGATTATCTTACTAAACAAGAACTAGTCTCTCCACATTATTTCTCTACCAGAAAGACGCAATCAATTTCTTTAGATATGAAGTTAGTACTTGAAAAGATTTTGAAAAATGGGATGGCTACAGAATTCTTAACACAATATATGGCGCATAGATCTATGAAATCAAAGCGTGATAGTTTGAGAAAGCTTGTGGAAGGGTGCAAAAATTCCGTGGCAAAGGATCGATACGGAAGAGATTTAGCAAAGATACCATTTATAGCAAGTGAGCAGGTTAATCGAAGATTCAACTACAAAAATTATGACATAATATCACAGATTCCAAAATCAGAGGCTAGTATGATAGGTGTTGAAGATGGCTATTTTCTAGCATGGGGCGATTTTGCACAATCAGACTTTAGAGTGGCTTACAATTTGTTTATGAGAAGCCCTGAGAACGATGAGATTATGAATCGTTATGAAGACAAATATGAGGCACTTGCAAGGATTGTAAGTAAATCACTTGGGAGAGAGTTTGATCTTGATAAATTCAAGACAGATAGAAAACTGTACAAAAAGTTAACATTAGCCACAGTTTACGGTATGGCAGATAGTGGTGTTCCGGAAGAAAATGAATTTATACAGATGTTTAGTCAATTCCTTAGCACCTGTGATAAATATGTAGAGTACAGAAAAAGAATCAGTGATAATAGTCTTATGCAGACGCCTATTCGTATTACAAGTTACTTCGGATACGATCAGTACGCAATGCCTGATTCACGAAATGCAGATAAGCTTATGTACGATGCACTGAATATGCCTAATCAGACAGGAACATCTGAATTAGTTATACTCACGGTAAATTCTATTTTAGAGACTGCACGAGAATGTGGGTTAAGTGAGGATCAGTTCGGATTGTATTTGACAAGGCATGATGAGCCAATTTTTAGAATCAAAGAAGATGCTATGGAATATCTATGGATTCTGAAAAAACACTCAACAATACTGGTTGATGACTGGACACCATTACGTATGGATTTCAATTTTGGATACAAATACAAGGTAAGTGATGAAATGCTTGAACAGAAGGCATCTGAAATTTTCAATAACTACAAAGAAGAAGTAGTCACAGATAATGTAGTTGATACAAAAAGACGTAAAGATTACTATCCTCTATTACCATTACTGAAATTGAAATTTCATTATATAAGTTTGGTGGATGTAGGAACGACGGTTGCTGTCTTCGAAGAAGCTGAGACAGGTAAAGCAGTTTTTATACTGCTTGATACTGTAGATAAGAATGAAGTGATTGATGCCATGCGATACAGGATTCAGCAAGTTTCTGAAAAATTAGTTGATAAATACTCAGCAGTTTTTGTGTTGAATAACTTTAAAGATGGCGAGGATTTCTTCGATGGTGTGAGAGTACGTTATAAGCAAGAGTTTAATGCAAATATGAATAGTGTAATAGAATTATGCAGAGGGATGACAAAGATGTATTGTGATCGTGAGTGTATAGAGGCACCAGAAAGGTGTACAACCCCTTTGAATTCTTTCCCAGAAAAATTGGAGGATTTATACCTGGAGGATAAATGAAAGTAAAAGACAGTGCAAGAAAGCATCTATTGGATATTTACGAAAAATATGGTAGTAAAGTTGCAATAGAGACAGCTAGAGCCTCGTTAACAATTTCAAAAGGTGGTTCTGAATTTAAACCACAATTCAATGGAGAGATTTGCGAGACCGTTCTTGAGATTATACTGAAAGAACTATGCAAAAAGAATAGCAGTTGGATTTATCTAAAAAGTGTCGTTTTACCTGATACAGAAACACTAAGCGATTTTTTGACAGAGATAGATTTTGTGCTGATCACAGAGTCCTGTATTTACTGTATAGAGTGTAAAAGCTACGCAGGGGATAAAACGATTATTAATGAAGGTACTGTGGTTCTGAAAAATGGTAAAAAACGAGATGTTTACAAACAGGATTTATTACATTTGGAAGTTTTAGGAAAGTTACTGCATGGATTTAGTAAAACTCCAAAATACAAGATTGTATTTTTCAATTTCTCAACTGGAGAGGTAAATGATTTACGTGATCATATTTGGAAAGAAAAATTTCCATTAGTAAATGATTCCACATTTACAACGATACTTGAGAATAGTAAGCCAGTATGGGATTTGGTTGGGCTAAGACGTGCAGCACCAAAGATAGAAAAGTTTAGTAAACAGAACAGGGATAGACATTTAGCCTACGTAAAAAGTAAACACGGAGGAAGTTAAAATGACGAGTTTCGAAAAGGTGAATAAAGTATGGTGTGATTTAGAGGAAGCTTACGTAAAAAGAAATAATGGACTTTCAAGAATGGACTTTCTGAAAAAGATCTTAATGTACGATAGTGGAGAAGCAGCAATACGTAATTTGGTGAAGAAAGTAAGCGATGATAGGGGTGATGCAACGGATAGTGATGTAGAAGAACTTGTAACTAAATTACAGATTGCAATGACAAAGATTAAAGAAAATCCGAATTATCAGATAGATGATCTGAATTTATTTATTTCAGAAAAATCAGAAGCTAAAGTAAGCTGTGCCACGGAGTTAGAAATTCCTAAGATAGGTTTGAAGACGGTAGATGTGACAATTGAACAGTTATTATACGCGGGGAGATTACGACCATCTAAGGTAATTAATAGTAAACGAGGAAGTGATTTAAAGCAGGAAGTAGTACGCGATTATTATTTTTATTGTGATGGAAAACGCGATTTGGTGAATATGTTAGAGCAGACAAAATATGGAGACTTTGTCACTTTATACAAAGCTGCTACAACTTTTTCAAGAGATGGAAAATTAAAATTACCTTTAATAGTCACGAATACAGAGACAGTAATGAAAATAATAACAAATCCAAGAGTGAATGGTATTGTTTCGGTGGCAGAAACAAATATAGATAATAAATCGGTGAATCTTTTTTACGTGATGATTAGAGGTGCTCATCACTGTATTTTGGAGATCAATTTATGACTTTAGATGGGGTTTTCACTGAGGGTTATAAAAAGCTGGTAGGTGAATTAAAAGATGACCAAGAAAAATATTTACGTGTAATAGCAGAAGCTAGAGAAATGCCAGTTGAGTGGATAGAAAAGGCAGATGGTATTTTTATTCCAAATAATGATTTTATGTATTTTTTATTTGGACAGGGAATACTTCAGTTTGATTGCTACAGAAATGGTCAGTGTATTTGGGATAATGCTTTAATTTTTCCAGTAAGAGGGGCAGATGACAGGGTAGCTGGTTTTGCAGGTTTCTTTCCATTTAAATACGTTGAGCATGAAGCAGGTGAATACTATTACTCTTACAGTTCTACAGCTGTTTTTCAAAAAGGTCGATTTCTTTATATGCCTAATTCAAGTATTACAAAGGCAATCGAGGATGAATACTTAATAGTAGTTGATGGTCTCTTTGACGCAATCAGTCTGAGTTACTTTGGATACAATGTTGCAAGCTTTATGGGATCAACTGTTACACCGGAACGAATTATGCAATTACGCTTTATAAAGAATGTATTAGTTGCATCAGATAATGATAAAGCAGGTATGACACTATACGGGGATTTAAAAAAAGTATTAAATAACGTAGAATTTTTACCGCACGCAAAAACAAAGGATATTGATGAATTACTAAAGAGTAGTGGTGCTGAAGAATTTAGAAGAGATTTGAATCAAAGGCTGATCACACTAGGTGTTCGAAGCCATTTTGGTGAAAAATAGTAAATATAATAAAATGTAAAAAATAAAATAAAAAATTAAAAAATAGAGAGAAAGAAAGGAAAACAAAAAATGACAAGAGAAGAAATGTTAGAAAAAATGCAGGATGCTTCTATTGGAGCATCAAAACTCAGTATGCGTTCTGAGAATGCGCAGGAAGTACATAGAACGCACAGATTCCCTAGATTAAGAAGGGAATTAAAAAAGAAATCTAAACTTTTGGTGTTTGCGGAGCTTGCATTACCATTTAATCCAGAGTCAGGTGAAGAGGATGATATCTACAATAGCGACACAAAATTCCGTCCTACTTTTAGTGCAACAACAACTGCTTTGATGCTGAAAGCAAAAGCTGATACAGATGATGTGCTGAAGAATGCACTTATGCGCAGAGCAGGTAAAACAGAGTGGGATACCTCATCTGAAGAATTTACAAAGGAAGATTGGGAGATCTTTGGAAAATACAGAGTACCTCGTATCTTTTCACTTCCTGTAGTTCATATTAATATTCCAGCTTTTACGAAGTCAGATTTCGGCAGAGATTACGAACTGAGAGTTGAATACGATGATAATGGGGAGATAGTCGGAGAGGTGCCTGGGGTACTGAAGGTCGATAAACTCTTCAAAGATAAACTTTACGAGGAGGTTACTGAATACCAGAAAACAATTGATTCAGGACTTTGCAAGGATACAGAGAAACAGCAGAAAGAAGCTAAGTCAACAATTTACAAAAAGAATCCTGTTTCTTCAATTCATCCTATGAATTCTGTACTGGCGATTGAGCTGCCGCTTACAAATAAATACGAATTAAATGGAGAATTTGAATACTCCGACTTCGATAGTAAAAAGGTACAGCAGAGTATTGTGCTTCAGAAATACAGCGGAAATTTCAGCGTTGCAATGCAGAAATTTCTCGACGGATCTTACGAAGCTTTCGATACGCATTTTGACTTTTACGTGCTTGATATGGGATGTCCTACAGAGGGTGATCCTAACACAAATGAGGGTAAAATGCTTATTGGAAAGGATACTACATACGAGAAGAGTGCTTTCGATATTAGCAGTCCGCAGATTTTCGGTGATAAAGCAGAAAGTATTATTGCAGCTGTAAGAGAGTATGAGGATACCGTGGAAGATCTGGAAAGTGAGGTAAGAAGATCACTGTTCACACCAATTTACACAGAGACTGTGGAGTCTCAGATGTATGAATCTTTATCAACAGTTCTGGATATCGAGAATGATAAATACGTGACGCAGAAGGTACTGAAAGATAATAGTGAGGTAATCACTATCGCTTTTGGTGCCAAAGGTATTGCATTACTTGATGATATTGAGTGTGGTGTTTCTAACAAAAATGAAGGAGAACTTGATTCAGACGCGGCTAAGAATGATGCAAAGAGCTATGATTTGAGTAGCGCGGAGTTCGCAGATGATACAGATGTCGCCTTAGATAGTGTAGAATTGGCATAAAAAGGAGGGGGTTTGCTAAAAAACGAACCCCCTCTTTTTACTTATGAGGGTTGTGTATGATAGAAACTATTCAGTTAGTGAATTGCCAATCATGGCAGAATGGGAGTTTTACTCTTTCAAGAGATAAAATAAATGTAATAATAGCGAAGAATGATACAGGTAAAAGTGTTTTGATGAAAATGCTGAAAGTATCAGTTTCACCAAAGTTTTTCCCACCTAAAAAACGCAAGAAGTTAATAAGATGGGGAAAGCCAGATGCAAGAGCATACTATCGTTTTACGGATGGTGCACTGGCAGTAGTGATAGTACAGCAGAATGCGAAAGTTATTTATGGGTTTAAAGAACCTGATGCAGATAAATTAACAATGACTATTGAGCCACCTGCAAGGTTAGTGGAAGAACTAGGTATGATGGTTAATAGCGATGGTACATTTATAGCAAATATAATCGATACGGATCAAAATCTTATGTTGGTAGATTCTGACTCGAAAGCCACCTGTGAGTTTATTTCAATGATGTGTAATAATGCAACATTGGATGAATACAAAGAGACATTACAGGTTTGGCAAAAGAGTACATTGGAGTCTTTAGAAAAGGTAGAGTTACAGCAAACTTCTTTACAATATCAATTACAGCAATTGAAATATGTTGATATTGCAAAGGAAGAGGAAAGACTGCATAAATTACAGATTGCTAAGGATATGCTTGCGAAATTGATAGATGGTGCAAGAATACTTAACAAGCTGGAGTATAGAGATGGAGTAATTGATTTTAATAAATTACTTACGATTGCGGATGTCGTTATTAAAATGGAAAATAATTCATTAAATGATTTGAAAATCGGTATTTTTAATGAACATAGTATAGATGCGGTAGAAAGTTTGGAGAGATTAGAATCAATCAAGTTTTCAAAATTAATGGTTAACACAAGACCTGTTGCTGAAGAAAAAATAGCAGGGTTGCAACTGTTAGAAAAATTAGAAAGAGTGATATTGAGAGATGTATATGTAGGTGAACCACCAATAGGTCAGGCACCGTTGAATGTACTGGAGATGTTAGAGGATACAAGAGATAAGTTAACAGAACTAAAAAGGATTGCAGTAAGCAGCGAACAACTGAGTAGTGAGATACAGGAGCTGAAAGAGGAATTCAATAAATCAGGTGATTTATACAGTTGCCCGATTTATGGGGAGGTGGTTTACAATGGCGAAGAATGTATACATGATCGTTACTGATTTACATTTTGGTAATATCGCAGCGTCGTCACGATTAAACTACAGGAAAGAGATAGAATTTGTAAAGTGTAAGTTGTTAGAGACGGCTATAAAATACAGAAGCAATGGTTGTACAGTAAAGATGTTATTACTCGGTGATATTTTTCATGGAAGTTATAGAAATGTCACGGATGCTTTAGTGGATATTTCATATTTCACAATGTGGAGAGAAAAAATAGGAGAAATCTACACAGTATTGGGTAACCATGAATTAACTTACTACAAGGCAAATCCATTTTATGCTTTGATTAACAAGATGGAGTCTGAAGCTGTTCAGAAAATAATAAATAAAGTATGGACACCTTTAGGGTTAAGTAACACCATAAGAGTTGTTGATAAGTTAGAAGATGGGAATGTAGACTTTTATTTTAATCACAACAGTACGGCAGTACAATCGGTCAGTGTCAATGATGATAAAGTTGCAATAGGTCTTTTCCATCAGGATTTAATAGATCCTGCAATCGTCGAAGAAATGAAAAATAGATACGGAAATGAGTATTATGGTCTAACACGTGAACTGGATAATGCCTATGAGCTGACTGGATACAATCATTGCTTTTTTGGTCATATACATACTGCCTACGGTATTTGGAAAGCAGGGGATGTGTACTTACATTATTTGGCTTCCCTTGGGAGAACAAATGAACGGGAAGTGAATGATAGTATGTTGGAGCGTAATATACCATGCATAGTGGTGGAAGATGATCGTTTTGTAGCAATAGAGGATAACTTTGTTGTATTGCCAGATCGTAAGACTTGTATTTCAGAATCTAACGTGATTGAGAACAGACAGGAATATCAAGAACGGAAAACTGTGAGGGAGCTAAGGGACTATGTACCAATTGCAGACGATCCTGTAAGTGATGTAAAAGCGTTATTTAGGGGTGATAGCGATGCCGAAAGAATTTTATATGAATTGGCAGATGGTAGATGCTCCTGGCTGATTTCATTAAATAGCAAATTGAGAGGATTAGGGATAAGCTAATGGAAACAAGAGAGATAAGAGATAAACTGCTTGAGAAAAGAGCTATGTATCAGCAGTCATTAAAAGCAGCAGAAGAAGCAAAAGCAAATTTCAGAGATTTGATAGAATCAATCACAGAGGAGCAGGTAGAAGTGATGAGATCCATACTCGGTAATAGTTACTTTGACTTAGCTATAATTGATTTGGATCGTATTCAGACGGATGAGGAATACTTTGAACAGTGTCAGGCGCGGTACACACAAATGATTACAAAATTACATGATTATTTAGAGGATGAGTTGAATGTACGTAATTGATGAAATAAAATTAGAACAATTTCAGAAACTTTTAGCAATTTCAGAAATTGATTGGGTGACGATTGTCGGTACAAAGACAGGTATTCTATTTGCTGTTGATACAAATGAAACGTTAGCAGTGCTTCAGTACAATTCAATAAGGGCTGGGAAAGATGATGATTTCGCGATTCGTGTACAGAAATCTCGGATACAACCGATATTGCGGACTGGACGCTTCGAAATGATTTGTACAGAAGATACAGTAACGATTGCTGTGATTGAGAGAGTGAGTATACAGAATGATGCAGGTGAAACAGAAGTTCGAGATGCACATAGATATAGTATAAAAATGCCACGACATAAAGCTTTCGTGACTACATTAGCTAAAAGGTTAAAGATGCTTAAAAAAGGTGACAGCTTTGATGCATCGCAACTTGATAAGGTAGCAACGATAGCAAAGAGATTTAAAACATACGTAAATTGCTCAGATAACTACGCATCAATAGAGCTGAGAAGTGGAACTTGTATAGTATGCAAAGTAAGTGAGATGCCAGAGTTCGCTTTATCCTACAGTGCTATGGATGCTTTATTTAAATGTGGAACAGCCTGGCAATGTAATGGGACAAATGTTTACACCATAGATGCAAATTTCGGAGTTTTAGTAACACAATGTAGATCATCAGATATAAGTGTGATGAATTATTTTGAGGCGTCTGAGTCAGGTGCCTCTTTGATTTTTACAGGAGATTACACAGGGTTGGTTCATCTTTTGCAGAAGTACAAAGGATGCAATCTTTCAATTAATTTGGATTCGAAAACTGCAGTAATATCAGGTAATGATATAACAGTGACAACTACAATGGATATAAGCGATTGTAGAAGATCCGAAAAGTGCAAGAGTAATGAAGTAAATCTTAATTTCGAAATAGTAAGAGATATAGTGACTAAATTAACACCAAATAAGGTGACTGTAAAAGTTAAGAAATACTTTAACCAGATAGAAAGTGGTGCATTTACGATACTTTGTAAATAAAGATTGTTAGATAGGTGGTGTACTATGGCTATAGAGTACGATAATATGGCAAAAGATCTTCCTTACTTTGAAAGAAGAATGTATCAGCAATATGCAGAATTTGAACGTGCTAAACTGAACAATGAAATGCGCGAAAAGCTTAAGATCAAATACGATAGTCTGAATGAGATACTGGAGGAATTGAAAGTATACTATGCGACATTGAAGAAGATTGCAGCAGCCGTTGATTCAGAAGACAGGAATTACAAAAACAGACGTTTAGGTTACTTGAATAATTTGATAACTGAAAGTCTGGCAAATATATTTCCGGACAAGTCATTGCAGGCTAGTGTGGAATGTGATTTTGATCGAAAGAATGTTGTAACACTTACGCTTTCGGATGTGTACGGGAATGAGTTGGATCCAGATATTTGTTCTGGAAAGTTGCAGCAATACCTGATTAGCTTTGCTTCTGTAGCAGGTATAGCTTTAGGATTGGGAGTAAATAATCTATATGTTGATGAGGCTTTTGGTGTAGCGGCTCCAGAGATTTTAGGAGAGATCGGGCAGGTTATTCAGCATCATGTTGATAATGGTATGCAGATCGTTATAATATCGCAGAATCCCGGTCTTTATCAGGATTTACCAAGACATGAAATTAGGCTAAAGACAAATACTGCAACAAATGAGGTAATAGTCGAATCTGAAATAGATTACTAGGGAGATGATTTGGAATGAATAAAATTCATATAAAGCAGTTTGGACCAGTTCAGGGGGCAGATATTGATATAGATAAAAAGATGCAGGTATTTATAGGAGCACAGGCATCAGGAAAAAGTACTGTATGTAAAGTTACATACTTTTGTCAGAAAATACGTGATTATACATTAGAATTTTTGATGGATGGGGATAAGTATTTTAGTAACCATAGGAATGAATACTTTAATCTTTATCTGAAGTATTTGACAAAGCAGTTTATGAAATGTTTTGGAAAAACTACATATATGCAAAAATTTAGAATCAATTATGCTTTCGGAGATAAACAGATCGATATCACCTTAAATCATGATGGATATGTTCGTTTCAAATTTGACAGTGGATTGAAAGAAGATTTAAACAGCCTGATAAATGAGGCTGCCAAAGTGTTCCTGAATAAATTGAACAGTGACAAGGTCAATGCCATAATTGACAATATTACGGTATTAGCGTTGTTGCGACAGCAATTCAAGGAGCGCCTATGCGGAGTATTTGAAAATGATGCAGAGATTATGTATATACCGGCAGGAAGAAGTTTGTTGGCAACCATGTCAGAGCAATTACATGATTTTTCAGTTGCAGATATGGATCTGACGATGCAGGAATTCATTAATCTGATTAGAAATACAAAGAATAAATTTGGCAGTAAAATACCTGATATGGTGAAAAATTATACGAAAACAGTGAGAGGTCAGATTAATAATAACGCATTGGATATGGCATATGACCTGATTAAGAGTATCTTTAAGGCAGACTATACCAGTGAAAATGATGGAGAAAAGATATATTTTGATGAGAGACATTGGATTAAATTAATGTATGGTTCATCGGGTCAGCAGGAAGTATTATGGATTTTGATGCTGGCATTTAATATTATATTAGAGAATAAGAAAAGTTTTGTAATTATTGAAGAGCCAGAAGCACATTTATTTCCTATAGCACAAAAGGATGTGGTTAGTTTAGTTTCATTAATGCTTAATTCGACGGATAGTAAAGCGATCATTACAACGCATAGTCCGTATATATTAACTTCCTTGAATATTTTGCTTTACTCAGATAAAGTTGAAAGAAATTCGAAAGGAAAAAGACAGGCAATTATTAATAAAAATCTACGTGTTAATTACAAAACATTTGGAGCATATAAGTTTGAAAGTGGAATCAATGAATCTTCTAACATGGAAAATCTGTTAGATGAAGAAAGTCATATGATCGGCACAGATTATATTGATTATGTTTCTTCGATCACCAATATTGAACTGAGTAAATTATTGGATGAAAGCAGTGTGAGGTGATATGCAATAGAATTATTAGGAGTGTGAAGTACTCAGAGCTGTTTAGATTATCTTGAGGTGGTTCTTCAGATTATTAAGTTGGAATGGAAATAGACACAGAATTTACAGCACTATTTAGAGAGGAGAGGTAATTATGATAACAGTACTGTTTGATAGCGTTTTGAGAACTAAAAAAGGAAAGTGTATACCGTTTTGGGAGACTTCCCACGTGGACAAGGTAACAGACAATGAATTAGTTTGGTTTCATGTGGGATATGGTGTAATGAGATTATATCGTCTATTGCAAGTGGATGCTGAAAATTTTATTGCTGAGGATCTTCATACATGCTGCAGAACGAGCAATCCCAAATGGGAAGTTTTTAGTGAAAAACCGGAATTAGCATTAAACAGTTGAGTCCTGGATAGGACTCTTTCTGTTGCACTTTACAGCACTTCTTGTGAAAAATAAACATTTTAAGGAGATTGTAAATGAAACATATAGATTTACAGGATTTTAAAGAATTGTTTGAAAGCAGAACATTGCCTGAGATGCAGACGTCAGTTTATCAATGTATTGCGCAGTTCTTCACAATCTATAAGTCAGGGGAAAATTACATAATTGACGGAGATAAGGAAGAGCTAGACAATTATTTTTATGGGTGTTATGACCTGTATGCAAAGTTCGGAATTTATTCAAATTTAGCAGTACCAAATATTTTTCCGGCTCCGCAAGTAATTTGTTATGTTATTAACGAATCCGAATTAAGTGATAAGATTGCAAATTATGAAGCAGAATATGGTAGCACACCAGATTATGTAGTCAATATGACAGATGATATTGAATTAAATAGGCTACTGAAAATGACCTTACCAAACTGTACCATAATGAATAAATCATCAATGATAAATGATTATGTTGCAGAGAAGACCGTCAATACACATAGAAATTATGATATATACGAATATGTGGATCTTACAGAGAAGTTTTTGAACGTAAGCAAGAAATATATTTCAATAAATTTCTGTTTAAAGGAGTACAGAAATCTGCTTAATGAGATCAGGGCATTAGAGCATAGCAGTAGAACAGTATTTTATATTGATTCAAATATTGATCAACGAGTAAGATTTCTGTATGTTTGTGTTGCAAGTATACTGACATTTGAGAGTTTTAACTTTGAAATCCCAGATGATTTGTCGATGGTTTATATAAGCAATTTGCAAAAAATTCAGGATAGAAATTATATGATTCTTTCTGATTACTTAAGAAAGATAGCAAATCCGGTAAGTATAGGAATAAGTTTATACGGGGTTAGGGCATATGTCTGTGTACTTAATCACGAGCCAGGTGAATCTGTGTACAAACAAAAGGATTTCGAACTTTCAATGATTACGACTGAGATTGATGATTCATTAGCGCTGGTCGGTGGCGAGTTAGAGCGTGTAACGGCAAGATACTCAGATATGGAGATTTTAGATATTATTGAAAGTTACGGATTGGACAGCAGTGTTAATGATTTTGACACTGTATTGAGTAATCATAAACGCTTGACAGATATTCTTACAGAGTTTGAAGAGGAGGTAGTACAATTAGTGTCGCTATCGAATACTACAACTTTGAATTTCACCAATACACTTTTATACAAAATGAATGGTAAAAAGTACTTAGCATTTGTAACTAAAATTCCGGATTTACAATACGATTACACATTTATTCCGATTTGTCCAAAATATAGACAGTTCAGAAATAAACTCAGTGTAGTCGAGTATGATCGTATTTACGATATTAATGTATTTGCGGAGAAGGATGTTCTACTGAAAAAGTTTGATAGGTACTGTTTCGGAGATCATAGACATTTTGAGAAGCCCCGCTTTTTAGATGGTATGATAATATCTACAGCAATGGTTACAAAGGAAATAATAACTCCAGATACAGGTTTTAATTTTCCAGAGGTTGGTATCTGGAGTTCACAATCTTCTAATGGTAGAATAATGGCTTTACAGTTTCTACTTACAAGATTCAATAGAATTGAGTTACATAATAAAAGATTTCTATCTTTCTGGGGTGGGTGTCACCCGATGGATTTAACACATTTAACCACAGATTATAAAATTTGGAAAGGTGAACAAGATGATTAGTGATACACCAGTGAATGTTATGGATATGTCTTTTGACGAAGTACTTAAATACGCTGATACAGTTCCAGATATTCCATCAGCAAGAGTGCGCCTAAATTACACGAAGATGCTTTATGATGTGTTGGGTTATGAACTCACACCAGATATCGTTTTAGCTTCTGTGAGTGAGCCACAGGCGGAATTGGTAATTTCAACAGCAGGTAGTGGAAAGACAACGTGGTCACAAATTAAAGGTATATCACAAAAACTGTTTAGAAAGTGTAAGTTTGATAAATCATCTAAAATAAGCGGAGGGAGAATTCTCTCCATCGTTTACAATGTGCATAATGTACAGGATATGACAACAAGACATGCACAGATGGTTGGTAAGCTGATGGCTGCAAATATTAAAGGGCTTGATATAGATGATAAAATCAATGCGTGCACAATGCATAGTTTTTGTGACTTCTTTAGGCGACAGTATATAGCAAGATTAGGAATGCTGAATTTTAGTCTTGCAACGGATGATGTTGTAATTGGTTTTATGCAGCGTGCATTAACTATGGAAGCAAAAGTTCAGAAGAATCCAGATTTAGAGCTTGTGTCACCAGAAAAAGTACACAGCTTATACGTTCTTACGAAGGAAACATTAAGTAGTCCTGATGAGTGTACAGAGTACGATGTTTACACAGATGTTGGTTTGGAGCCGGAGCAGCTCACAGTGATTTTTACCAGATACGAACAAGTAAAGAAAAGGTCATTTAAATACGAGTTTATTGATATACTTTACAATATTTATGATCTTCTAAGAAAAGATCCGGAAATATTAAAATCAGTACAAGGATACTTTGAGTATGTGATAGCAGATGAGGTACAGGATTTCACACCTTTGATGTGGGAACTGTTAAAGCTTTTTGTCAGTGATGGTACACCATTGACTTGTATTGGGGATGAGGATCAGAATCTTTACAACTTTAGAGGAGCAAGTATAGACGGTATTCTTAATTTTAGAAAGATGTTCCCAACCGGTAAGATTTATACAATTTCAGAAAATAGACGATGTAGCAAGGTGATTTTGGACGAAGCACGAAGAGTGATTGAGAAGAATGTGCTTCGTTTTGATAAAGTTATTCATGGTTCAAAAGTGGGTGGTACAATCACTACGCAACCATACAGAACGTTGGATGGTCAAGTTACAAAGCTAGTAAATGAAATTAAAAAGCTCTCAGTAGATGAACAGTGTAGTACAGTAGTTTGTTACAAAGATACAAAATACTCAGCATTGGTAGCAGATATGTTGGCTGAAGAAGGTATACCAATGTATTGTATAAAGGGACATTTGCCATACAGTCATGAACTTTACGGTCATGTAATTAGTATTCTGACAGCATTAGAGTCTCCAATGGATCGTGAAAACTATAAAAATCTTTGGAAGGTGTTGCCATGCAAAAAGGCAGAATTCTTTGAATCTATACATTATGATCCTGTTATGAAAAAGTTTACAACAAGAGATGATAAAATAAATTTCGCAGACTTTAACTACGGGAGATTGCTAAAATACCATGGATTTGCTGATGTTATAGCCACTTTGAAAAATATCTCTGATGATATTGACACAGTCCCAGTAGCAGACTATTTTCCAGTAGTTATGAGATTACTGAAGCTTTATTTCTGGAATTACAAAAAGTCTGTTAATGACTCAGCAGAGTTAGATGAGATTTTTGAAAAACGTGTTATCAAGAAATTTATGAATGGTAAAACTTTTGCACAGTTGTACAGTGAAATTTTACAGGCAAGGGGACTTTGTACTTCGAATAGTAAGACAAAGACAGGTGTTGCTATTTCTACATTTCATTCATTAAAAGGACTGGAGTTTAATAATGTTTATGCTATTTGTCTTGATAATGAAATTTTCCCAAATTTTCCTCTGATCGAAAGTAAATGCTACAGTGAACGAACAAAGCAAATGCTGAGAGAGGCTGAGACAAGACTGTGGTACGTAGTTATAACACGTGCAAAAAATAATTTGTCCATTTACTACAAAGAAGATAATCCTTCAATCTACGTTACAGATTATTTGGAATCAAAGAATAATATCGGTGGTCAGGATAGCCAAATGATTAGTAATGCAGAGGACGAGTTTGCAGAGGGTGAGTTTGCAGAGGATGAGTTTGCAGAAGACGGATCAATACACTACGAAGAAGTAGAAGAATACAAAAGCAAGGATGTAAGAGTAGCTGAGGCTTTTACAGATAATGTAGTGACTAGTCAGGAAAAAGAGTCAGCCTTTGATTTAGATAGTCTGGTCACGAGTGGAGAGTTGCATGTTGAGAACGGATCAAATTCAGGATATTTAAAGCAGTTACTTGATAGTTTATAAGAATGAGGTGGGTATGGGATTTTATGAAACATTAGAAGAATTCGGATACACACAATTTTTACAAAAGGTAGTTTACGAATCACCAAATTTTGTAAACTTGGAAAATGTTCTAGCAGAAATACAGACAATAGTCAGTACAAATGCTAAAGTGTTAATTTTTGGTGATTACGATGTTGATGGCTTGATGTGTATCCGTATACTAAAAGAAGGGTTGCATTTACTGGGTGCGAGAAATGTAGATGTCTTTAGATATCGAAAACGTATGCATTCATTAGATGCACTAGCAGTGCAGCAATGTATACAGGGGAATTACAAGTACTGTATTATTGCTGATTGTGGATCAAATAATATTAGTTTGTTGCATAAGCTTTTAGACTACGGTATTAAAGTAATTTTACTGGATCATCATAAGGTAAATATAACATACGATGATTACACTGATTACAGCAGTGATATAGCTGTGATTAATACAATGCTAGAGCCTGTTGAGTATTCTCTTTCAGCAGGTGCGCTGTGCTATTGCGTGATGCATGAAGCGTGTAGTCGTATAGGTGTAGAAGATGATGGTCTTTCAGTTTATGCATTAATCAGTCTTTATGCAGATTGTATGTGTATGTCAGACCGTCTTAACAGATCAATTTATTACAACGCTGTTACAGTGGACAGATCAAAAATTCCTGCAGATGTGACTATGATGATGAATCAGTACCAGGTGATATCTTCGAGGTTTATTAATTATTGGTTTGCTCCAAGGATAAATGCCATGTTTCGTGCAGAGAATCTTGAATTAATTAATAAACTTTTTATAGAAGACATCCCTGCTAAGGAGTTATCGGAATGTCTGGAAACAGTAGAGGAATTGTACACGTCTTTAAGAGCTATGGTCGATAAAATTTCGGATGTGATAGAAGTTACAGAAATGGATACTTTTGTTGTAGCAAATGTGCAGTCAGTAGATAAAATAATTGATACACAGAAAAATAAGCTATGGAATTACACAGGATTAATAGCTAATAAACTTACAGACAGGTACTCAAAGGCAGCTTTTGTTTACTGTTATAATGGCGATTACGTAAAGGGAAGTGTGAGAGATGTTTACGGTCGAGATCTTCTTTCTTCATTTTCACAGTTGTGTAGAGCAGAAGGGCATCCACCAGCTTTTGGTACACAGGTTCAGATACTGGATATTGACAGTTTTTTGGAAGATTTAAAAAGACTGGATAAGAATCTACAATTAAAACGTCCGAATAATAAACCAGTGATTTTGCAATATAATTACGCAACAGTAGACAAACAGTTAGTTGAAGATGTTGCTTTGATTAACGAGTTTGCCAGCCCAGGCGTTCCAGTAGTTTTAATAAGGAAGCAAAAGATAGGACAAATGCCAGAATACAAGACAACATACGATTACAGATACAATTGGGATGGTATGAGGATAAGTGCATCTCATGCAGTATCTTTTGGGACTTGGATGCTTTTGAGACCGTGTAAGGGATTGAAGACAAAATTGATACTGCAGTAAGGAGGCTTCTTGAAAACAATAGTTATTATAAGTCCGGATTACTTAACAGCGGTTTATGAAGAGTCAAAGAAGTATTCATTTTTGATACAGGGCTACGGAAGCTTTAAACAGGCGATAGATGGCTTATTGAAAGTGAATAGCAATGAACTAATGGGAGTTGGATATCTTGGATATTCGCTCCCATTAGTTGATTCAAATGAGAGAAAAAATATGGAAAAGTTTTTACAGTTATGTGATCTCTTTGATGACAAGAAGCGTTTTGTGTTTATAACACAGATAGCAGCCGCAGATCTGATCGGACTGGCAAAAAAATATAAAAATGTTGAGTTTGTAAAATTCGATAATGAAACAGAGGTGACTGACTTACTGATTAACCAAAGTTTATTTGGTACTATTCTTTACGCAACAATGACTCCATACAAACTCTTTCCAACAAGCACTGATATCGCCGAAGATGTTAGTGATAGTGCAGGTGGATTTGATTGTAAAAGACCAGTAGTCTTTAATAAAAACTGTGATCTTCTTTTACAAAAAGTAGATAAGCTCACGACAGTTGAAGATACATTGGAAAATGATGAAGTATTTCAGTATTTTAGTAAAGAACAGAATAATGTTTTTCAGACAATCAGGAAGTACCAAATCTTGAAATTGTTTGGTAAATTAAACATAGTAATACAAAAGAATTTAATGGAAATAATCAATACTTCCATAAAGGATACAGAGCAGTGGTGTTTTTTAAAGACATTAGTAGAGAGGGGGTTGTAGTATGCTAGATTATTCTTTACTAAAGATAACACCAGAATTAAAGATTACATTGGAGGAATATGGTTTCACGACAGATAGAGATCTTTTATACTACTTAGAACAGTATAAGTACTACACAAATAAAGAGCTTACTGAATTTGTGAAATCTTTTGGGAATGATGATGTCAGATGCTGTGATTATGAAGAAGATTACAGTGATAGGGCTTACCCAACGGTAGAACTTCGATATGATGTTGTTGTGAAAGAAAGTAGTGAAGATGTGGAGGTACTGTACGATTGTACAAGTGATATCAATAAAATCAGTGTTGAAATGGATTTGAATTGCTTAAAACCAATTACATATAAGTCATTGACACCATACAGCTTTTGTAAAATACAAGGAAAATCAATGAAACCATTAGAGCCAATGGATGTTTTTCGTAGACTGATGATTGAGGCTGTAAACAGGAAGGCCACAGATGTGCATTTTGATGTGGCTCATTATAGAGATGGGGTTGAATACCCTGTCTCTTTTAGAATAGACAATAAGCTGGAGAGAGTAAGTCTGTTTGATATTACAAAAGAGCTGAATAAAAGTATGATTGGATCACTTGTAGAGAAAAAGACAAGTACAAATGCGATTGATTTGTTAGATGCTGGTGGTGTTGAAACAAGTGCGTCTGGAATAGTCGGTGATGATATAACACTGAGGATAACAGCTAATAGTGTCAGTGGCGGTTATCACTATGTGATTCGTATGCAAAAGCCATCTACAGTTAGCTTTCGGATTAATCAGCTTGGTTTCCAAAAAGAAGTTGAAGATGCACTTACGAGCGTTTCAGAATTACGCAGTGGTATTACGTTTATAACAGGTGCTGTGAGAACAGGTAAAAATACTACTGGATTTGCATTAGTAAATGAAATGATAGATAAAGAGTTAAAAATTGTAAGTTATGAATCACCAATAGAGGTGTGGATGCCTTTCTCTCAAGTTGATTACCAAGGTAATGCAGATATACTTTTGAACTCGGTACGTCTGGCTAAAAAACAAGATGTAAATATAGCTTATATAAACGAGTTGCCTAATAAGGATGTTGCATTTGCAGTACAGGATTTGGCAAATTCGTCTATTCATGTGATAACGACAACACATGTAGACAGGGTGTGGCATTTACCTTACAAGTTAAGGGAGTACTATGGGGATGATTACAAGGATGTGATCAGTCAGATCAACGCAGTATTTAATCAGAAAATGTATGTAAAGATGTGCCCGCACTGTCAGGAAAGAATCTTAGTTGATTCAATAGAAAATGTAAAAATTACAGAATTTTTAAAAAATAGAGGCACAGAGATAGTACCTGTTAGTACGGGGTGTAAATTTTGTAATCACACAGGTATTGTAGTTGGTGGTAACAGACCATACGCAGAATTTGTGATTTTTACGAATGATATTAAACGCAAATTGTTAAGGTGTGAATCTCCTGCAGCAATGGAAGAAGTCTTAAGAGAGGCTGTGAAAGGAAAGGCTCTTGAAGATTATGTTTATGATGCTGTTGTGAGAGGCGAGGTAAGTTATACTTCTTTAAGTTTACTTATGGAGTGAGGAGATAAGAATGATAGGACTTAAAAGTAAAAAACAAATTACTAAAAAATCATCGAATACGGATAAAAGTGTTGGTAAAGGGAGCGCACAGATTGCATCAGAAAGACTTCATGCCTTAAATAAGACAGAGTATCCGCATGTAAGAAGTGAGTTGGTCGGAAGAATGAGCGCTGTTCCTAATGGGAAAGTAAGCAGTAGATATGATTCAGAATTTGAATTTATCAGAGATTTATCTGACGAATTTATGAGTCATAAAGACAGTCAAGATGTTAGTGATCTCGTTCCGTATATTAAATACGATGATATTGAAAACAGTAAGACAATACTGCCAATTAAAGAAGTTGATACAGCATCAACGATTGATCGGTCAGGTGGGTTTGCTGTGGAAGATACATTGGATGAGAACGAGGAAGATGATGATGTACAGGAAATCGAAATGTTATAGGAGGCTTAGATAATGAGGTTAAAAGCAGTTTTTGTATTGCTCAGTATTTGTATAGCTGGGTTATTTGGTTTTCCAAAATGCACAGAATACACAACCAATAAATCCACAATTAATCAGATTGAATCCGAAATTGAGACTAGTAAGCAAACATACAGTGATCTACAAAATCAATCGACGTTGCTTTTGTCTCAGTTGCAGGAAAGTGGAAAAGATGTTTGTCTGAATAATGTGGATATGGCAAATTATTTAGCAACACTTGGAAATATTACAGGGATCGTTGCAAGAGGTTATACGGATGACGTGCTTGGTGATATTCAAATGACAAATAATATTGAGGATATTGCATACTTTAGTAGCGATGTAGTTCAGATTAAGTATGACTTGGACATAGCTGATACTTATGATTTTTTACAGGGATTAAAAAGTATTAGTACAGCAGTGGTTGATACAGATTTGGATATATTAACAGGGAAAGCTACAGTTACCGTGAGAGCTGTCACAGGTGTTTACACAAATGTAAGTAACACAGGTGTTAATTTGGATGTGCCAAATGATTCAAGTAGTACAGAGTATGGAATAATCGAAGACGGTAGTGAGGTCAAGGAGGTAAACACAGAGTTATGAGACATTTGGTTGTAGATTTGGATACTAGGATTAAGATACTTTTACTGGAAGATGATACAATTTTAGATATTCATAGTGTAGAGTTTACATCGTCAGTTACTTCCATGTTAGTTTCAGCGATAGAGCATTTTATTCCAGATAAGGTTACATATGTAACACATAATATGCTGGCACAGTGTCTTTACACTAATTCAAAGATTGCATTTGAGTTAGGAGATGGGGCGGATAAATATGCAAGTCTTATTAATGAATCAGATATGAATATCTGTATAGATATCTGCGCCAGAGCCGGTATTACGGATGTTTCGTTTGTTGATAAGTTTGGATACTATGCGCAGTTTGCACAAGCAGATACATGTTTTGTTGAAAATTACACAGGTATTTACAGATTTATCTATATAGATGGTGATAAGGTGGCTTACACTATTTGTACACCGGATGTTTACGAAGAAACATTAAAACGATTTATGAATCAGACAGGTGCAACAAATGTAATGAATGAAAACGAATTAACAGATACAAGTGATCTGATGTATTTTACGAATGCTGTAACATGTTTGGATGATGAAAAGGTTGTACATGATTTAGTAATTTTCGCATATGCCTGCTTGCACGAAGGAAAATTTAGATATGTGCCTGCTATGTACAATGCATATATAAATAAGGAAGAAACTCATACAATTTCTGAAGAGAGTGGTGATGGTGGTGCAGCTAAAGAGAATACTAACTCAGTACAGGATGATGATTTAGTGATCAGTGAATCAAAATCTACTAAGTCAAGTGAGTTGAGAGAGGTGGATTCTTTAGTAGATTCTGATTTAGATGACGATGGGTATGGAGAGTATGGAGGAACTGACAGAGAGGACAGTAGGGAAGACGACATGGAGAATGATGACTACTTGGAAAATAGTAATTTAAAGCGGAAGTCAAATAAACCTGTAAAAATGAAAAGACCTGCAAAAACTAAAAAACCGAAGGTTCCAAGGGCATCCAAGACTCCAAATAATAATACAGCAGGCTTGATTGTTAATGTGCTGACGGCTGTTGGTATATTTGCATTAGTAATTACAGGTACTTTATACTTTATGACATACAGCCAGAACACGAAACTAACAGAGCTTAATAAAACATTGGATGCTAATCAAGTAATGATTTCTTCAATTAATACAGCAATAACGAGCTATCAGGCATATCTTAAAGATGATAATGAAAATATCTTAGATCTTTACTCAAATACCATGAGAATTATTGATGTCACGGATGACACATACTTGAAAACTTTTAGTTATTTAGATGGTACAGTGACATTAGCATTGCACACAGATTTAGCTAGTAACAAGGATAAGTTACAGGAGATGTGTGATCAGAATGGCTACACACTGTTAGTTACAAATCAAAATGCAACAGATAATTCATCAGAGCAGCAGGGTGGTCAGGATGATCAGGATGATCAGGATCAGAAAACAACCGAAAATGATAAAAACACAGAAAATACCAAAGATGAATCGAGGTCAGAAGCAAAATCCACAGATAAAGGAAATTTTGACATAGAAATTTCAATATCTGATACGAGTGCTATTGAAAATTAAATAGGTAGCTTGGTTTGCTCAACAAATAAAAGGAAATTAACAGTCTATAAAAAAATGAGGTGAAGAAGATGAAACTTGGAGGTTTTTGGGGAATGACAGCCCCAATGTTTGTTTTGGCTTTTCCTCAGAAGGAAGATGCCGTTCCATTTTTTAATGAGATGCGAAAATACTCTAACAAAGAGGCATTAAAAGGTTTACAAAAGGAGTTATTGTTTTTAAAAAAGATTGAGACCTTTAAGGTGCTGAAATGCTCTATTAACCTTGAGGAAATTGAAACAGATACCTGGGAATCTGGAAAAGGACTGCAAAAGTTTCCTGAATATAATCAAATACTGAAAAATGCTGTTGAACAGGAGTGTTTGGTTCGGTTATACGAAAGAGAGCAAGCCGGAAGGAGTAAAGATCTGTCAAATTTGAAGAAAGCGATAGAAGATGGTTTAACAACTACTTTTCCCGTGAAAGATAGGAAAAAGGTAGTAAGCAAGATTGTTAGTGCGCTGCCAAGTGGTGCAAGCTCCATTAGTAACTGGATGCACGAAAATGATATAGCAATGGATTGGACTGTTGCTGATAGTGCAATAGTTAATGGGGAGAAGCACGAGTTGACTACAGAAGAAAAGTCAATAGTCGGGTACTTTATTAAAAGGCTCGATGATGTTCAGTACTGGATTGATAATTTGGTTTACACCAGTGTGAAGCAAGAAACAGTTTACGGGATGTTGTTGGAAGTTTTTATTCAAAGAAATCCAAAAAGTATTAGGTACGCTGTTGCTGCAGAGTTTGAACAGATTAAAGATTTGAATGATCGAAAAGTTTTACTGGACAAGTGTAGAGAAGTAAGAGAGGATACTTTAAAGTTTAAAAAACTTTACAATGAGTACGTACTTACGACGAATGGAAGTAAAGCAGTAACAGATAGTGTGATGCCATCAGCGGGACTTAGAGAGTTACTACCAACTGGGTTTAATTTCTTTAATTTACCAGATGAGGACAGAGATCTGTTGAACAGGATATACGATCGGTGCAGTATGCTTAGTCAGGAGAAGATTGCTAAAACTTTAGGATGTAGTACAAATTTGAATGAAGTTGGAAAGTCAATGGTAAGACTTGGAATTTGTGGGTTGAATGGGTGTCAATTGGCTCTATTACAGGAAGCGATAGCTAATACGATACTGTCACCAAACAAGTTTTACGTGGATCAGGAGGTTTACGACGAAGTGAATAGTATTCTGGATAATGATGTGCTGTGTATGCTGGATAGTATACTTCCAGTTGGGGAGGTGCTTGTGTAATGAATGTTTTGCATGTTTTTGATGTATCGGCAATGGTCTACGCTGGAAATTACACAGGCACCGAATGGTTTGGTTATCCTGTAGGTGGAATACAATATGTGCTGAACAGGATAGCTTTAGCCGTTGCGAGTTATGATTGGGTGGTGCCATGTTTTGACAGTCCATCTTTCAGAAATGAGATTTACAGCAAATACAAAAGCGGAAGAGAAAAGCATCCAGAAGTTTACAGTCAGATAGAGACACTATACGAAGGTCTGCAACACTGCGGAATAAAGTGTGAGAAGTACGATAGGTACGAAGCAGATGATTTGATAGAGTGGGCTGTTGCAGAAAATTTTGAGAAATTTGTAAGAGGTGTGGAGATAGTTGGTAATGATAGAGATTTGTGTCATTCAATACGTAATAACGTAGTTTTTAGGACAACTAACTCTACAATGACTGATGTTGATCAAAATAATTTTAGCACTGCTATTAAAAAAGGTATAAAGGTTCCATACAATACAGTTTCGGCATACAAAGTTTTTTGTGGTTGCAGTAGTGATGCGATACCGGCTATGAAGCTTAAAAAAGGTGTCAGCGGATATACACTATACCAACTTTGGTGCAAAGCGTGCGGTGGTCCTGCTAATTTAAGGCAAAGGATAATTGGTGCTAACCCAGAAACAGTCAGAGTTTTCTGTCAGAAAATCGGTATTTTTACTGAGGAAGAACTGAAGGATGTAGATAAAAGAATTGAATTGATTTACCCAGCTGAGAAACCTGAAGATGTTACTTTAGAACCAACAAAGTGTTCAGAAGTTGATAAGGATGCTCTTGCAAAATTTATGAATTTGTACGGGGCTAAAACAGCTGTACGTTGTATTGGGAAGAGAGTTGAATCTTTGACCGATAATGACAAGATGTTACTTAAAAACAAAGCACAAGTTCTTAAAACAGGTGCATACGCTGCTGATAAGAACTTGGAAAGTAGAGCAAAGAGTGTCAGATCTAAGTGTGTAGATCTTGATGCATTTACAAGAGGTTTTTGATATGGAATTGCGTTATGAGAGAATAGCACAATTTGTGGCTCTTTCTGCTGTCGGAAGTATTGATGATTATACTGCAATTCATAGTGTGGAGGGTTCTATAAGAATTAAATTTTCTGAATACGTAAAAAGTCAGATTCATCTAAATGTAGTTTACGGACTGTACGGGCGATCTTTACATGATTACGTAGAGACGCTCTATTTCTTAAATGGTAAGACAAGTAAACGAAAATCAGCAATGAAAGTACTACACTACTTTTACAAAGATGCCGCTAATTTCCTGATTAATAACAGAAAGAATGTGCAATTAGAGTTAGTGGTGGATACAGAGAATTTTAATTTGTCAAGACAGGTAGTTAATGTGTCACAATTACGAACAGACCTTTTACAGGGTTTTGATGATGTGCTATCTGGGAAGAAACCATTGATAGAATGGGAGTACGCTAGCGATTTAGATAGTATCGAAGACACTAATGATTTGAAACGAAAGGCAGATAGTTACGCTTTGGCTTTCAAATTGCAGAAAGAGTACACAAATGATGTAACAAAAATAATAGAAAGTGAGTAGACAGTATGAGTATTCATGTACAAATACTTAGAGGATTAGGAGATGCGTACTTAAATTGTATTCGGAGTGCTGCTTACGTTGGAATTAATGTGATTCGCCCAATTGGTGTGCGAATAGGTGGTAGCAGCACTGTGATTGATGTTTCAAATAGTGTGCAGGAAGATATGCCGACTATAGTCAGTGCTATTAGCAAAGGTGTTTACACAGGTGATCTGAAGCCTGGAGAGCTTGTGGAAGTTAGTACTAGTTCTAATGGAGAGCTTTCACTGGTGGAGCTATTGAATGGATCAAGAATAAAGTCGTCAGTTGATGTAACAGTTATGCATAGTATGGTCAATACTGAGATTTCAGTGATTTTTACAAGTGCTAATGGGTGGTATAAGACTGAAGATAATATGAGTAAGCTTGAGGCTGGTGGGTACACAGGCTACGTGGCTATAAACAGTAGACACTGTGATATAGAGACATTTACATACAATAGAACTATGCAGCTAGATCATGAGGATGTTTACGATGTAAATATACGCACAATAAGCGGTCATGATGAGTGCAAGATTTTTAAGTACGCGCAGTCATTACTAGGCAGTGACTGTATAAAAATAATAAGTTAGCTCGGTGGATACCTTGGGTTTAATTGACCAAGGTTTAAAAATCACCTGACTATATAAAAATGTAAAAAGGAGATAAGATAATGAACACATTAATTAGTCTCCAAGAGAGTGGAGCGTTGCCAACAAGTCTTAAGGTTGTTGACAATAAAGAAGTAATCCCTTTGAGTAAAAAAGAAGAGGACATGACAGTGCATGGTGCAGTTGTGATTGATAATCCAATTTGGATTGCAACCGCAGATGGTAAATCCGTAAAAGATGCAGCTAGGGTCTATTCGTCAGATGGCGAGATGGTTTGCCTTTGGGATAGAGAAAAGAACACTCTTAGCAAAATGATACTGCAAGGTACTGAAACAGGAACAGTACTTGCCACAACAAAAATTTTAAAGTTTCATGAGGAGGAACAACAGATGGCAGATTTAGATTTAGACAAAGCTTTAGCAGGACTTGATATGGGAGATCTTAACGCTGAGATTGAGAAGGTAGCGGGTTCTACAGGAAAGGGAACAGAAGTAGAGAAAGCAAAAGGATTCGATGTTGACAACGATGAGGGTGCAAAAGAGAAATCTGAAAAAGATATCGAGAAAGAGCAGAAGATTGCATTCTATAACAATATCCGTGAGAAGATTGACAAGAGTGTAGAGGGATCAGTAAACGCGCCGGCAGAGGTTACAAGAAATAACTTTATTTACGGACGTCTGATTTCTTTTATCACACCATCCGACGATACGATCAGATTAAGCGTTGTTTCCACAAATAAGCTTGATGAGAATAACAAACCGATTCTTGATCCAACAGTTACAGATCAGGCAGTGATTGACAAATACAATAGTGGAGAGGGTCGTGTAGCTTCCAAGTACTTACTGAAAGAGGCAGCTTTCAGCTTCAAGAACACAAAACCGGGAAAAGCAAAAGGTATTATTTTCACAATCCCAGCCGGAACAGATTTACCGTTAACCTCTATCGGTAGAGCTTCTGCTGATAAATACGATCTTGAGGATAAGACATTAGTTACACATGTGCTTGATTACAATGCTGCACTGCTGTACCTTGCTTACAACTTTGCAGATCATATTCGTGAGAGCGAAGAGCTGTTAGGTAACGGTGCTGGCACTTTAACCGTAGTGCATTCATTCTCTACCAACAAAGAGGGTGCTACATTACATAGAGATGCTATCAAACCGGAGAAGAGAAAATCCCTGTTAGTACCGGGTAACTACTTCCCTCTGAAAACATTCGATACAATTAGCACACAGGATCTGACTGAGGAGAATAAAGGAATTCTGAACCTTAATGTAGAGAAAGCATACGTTTCCTACCTTAACAGAACTCCGGAGAAGAAAGCTCCTATGAGCGATACAGAGAAAGCTAAATTCACAATGAATGGTGATAGTATCGCATCCTCCTGCTGGTTTAACGAAGGTGCTCCTATCGATATTAACAACTTCTACGATGGCGAGAAAGTTACAAATGTCAGAATCCCAGTTGTTAAGAAAGAGCCTAACACAAAGACAGGCGGATACAAATACTCATTCGCTTACAACAAACTTAGCGATCCGCAGGGACCTATGAATGATCCAAGATTCGAGGCTATTGTTAAAGCTTCCGGACTTGGTGCAGATATGTTTGCTAAAGCAGTTAGTGCTATTTCAGGCGCTAAGAAGGGTGGAAAGAGTTCTGGTGTTAATACCACTATGTCCTCTGAGACATACCTTAAAGCATACGCAGCAAGAGAACTTGACTTTGAAGATAGCCGTTCACTTGCAGATGTGCAGTCATTAGTTGATACAATGAATGCAGAAATTGCCTAAGATTAGGTAATGAATAATTGGGTGCTGTATGAAAATACAGCACCCTTTTTGTGCTATCAGGAGGAGTACTATTTTGACAAAAAATTTGATTAGTTTTAAAAATGTGATAGGTAATAACAGAATCAAGGGGTTATTGACACGTCAGTTAGAGAATCAGACTTTTACCCAATTTAATATTTTCGAAGGTACTTTTGGAACAGGAAAAAGTACCACAGCAAAACTGGTGGCTATGAGATTGACCTGTGAAAATCCTAATGGTGCTGATCCTTGCTGTGAATGTGAATCATGCAAGAATAACTTAAAAGCTTTTAAGACAACAGGTAGTTCGCCAAATGTTAAAATAGTTAACTTTGGTACTTTTCTGAATAAAGAAGATGTAACTAATCTGATAAAGGATGTTTTTGTTCTGAAGTCAGGGAGTGAGCCGCAGGTTTATATCTTTGAGGAAGTTCATGTTTTAAAGGATTTAAAAGGCGCACAGACAGCATTTCTGGAAGAAATAGATAGAATGCCAAGTAATGTATTTATAATTATGTGTACAACAAAGCTGTACGACGTGATTCCGGAGTTAGTAAGTAGGGCTTTGCGATACAGATTTTCCAAACTGACATACAATGAGTCAAGAATCTTGGTAGGTAGTATTGCGGGTGATAAATTACCTGTGAAAACTACAAATTTAATAATAAGACATTCAAGGGGAGTTCCAAGAAATCTTATTAACAATACAAGATTTGTACTTGACAATAATATAACAGCCGAAGAGTACAAGGATTTTGTACAAGATGTGGATGAGGAAGAGTTATGCGCTCTGCTTCTTACAATGCAGGATACAGATTTGAAAAGCTTTGCTAACCTGAGTAAAAAACTGGCAGAGTCGTTAGAGGCTACCGTAATACAAAATAGAATGAATGAGTTAATGCTGAATGCGCTGTTTCATTTAAAAGGTGTTGATACAGATTTAAGTGATTACAGTCAGTCAGTAGTCAAGGAAGTATTGACTGAGGCAACAATTGATAAGTGTCTGAAGGCTTTAGAGAAATTATCGAATAGATCAACAACAAGTGAAGTTGAATTGGCGCTTTACAAAATGCGTATGGCTGTACAGAATAAACAGACAAAAGATGTATACGCTGATTCAGTTTACCAGGCGTCAAGAGCAAAAGAAACAGCTAAATTTTTAAGAATGGAGTTAGAAGATACAAAAGTATCCGATAGCGATGGAAATGGTTTACAACCTTTAAATTTAGCAAAACTGACACAATTTTAATTAGAAAGAAAGGATGGTGAATAAATGCAATACTTTGTGCGAAAAGAGTTAGACGTTAGCGAACCGATAAACTTGCGTAAGCTTTCACCATCTATGAAAATATACGCAGGAGTGTTGAGTAGCTGGCATAATACAAGATACTATAAAAAGAAGTATGCAAAGCGTAAAGAAATTGAAGAGCAGGTACGAATTCAGAAAGACGAAAGACTAAAAGATTACTTACTTGCTATGATTTACAAAGAACTCGATAATCAAACGATTAGTAAACGATTACAGACAGGTGAAGAGTGTTTGGAAGTAATAATACAGGTAAATAGTGTGTCAATATACTCTTTAAACAGAGTACTAAAGAGCAAAGAATTTTTACCATACAAAATAGAAAGAATCCAAGAGGAAAAAGATTTTAGGATAGCTTTTCCTGATATGCCAGTGTTAATACGTGTTCAAAAACTTGTATTGTGATAGGTGGTGAGAAAAACGAAAAGAATAAGTGTAGTTACTCCATTAATTCTACTTCTTACTTTCAGTACTGGAGTGATGGTACACGGGGCAATTTACAACACAGACGGTACAGAAAAAGTAGACGAAGGCACAGAAGACAGTGGAGATACAGAAGACACCGAAGATACAGAAGACACAGACGAAGATACAGAAGACACCGTAGTAGTGGAGGAAGAAGAAAACTATGTGTGCTTTGCAAATAGTATAAATAATGAATCAGATGTTGTAGATTTTAAATTAAGCAGTGATGATTTTAATGTACTGTGGAAATTTAGTGGCATTGATTTAGGGAACGCAAAGGATGTAACATACGATCACGAGCTGAAGAAAGGAAATCGATACTATACAGAAGCTGATACTCCAAGTGATGAAAGTCAACAGGAATACTTTCAGGCAAGATCCTGGCTGATAGAGAATGATAGTTTAGAACGACCTTTCTCTCTTGGACTTACATCGAGCGGTATAAAGGTGATTCGCCCGGATGATTCATATGACTGGATAAAAGGTGCGAATAAGGCTGACAAGTCAGATTTAGTCGCAATGCTTTATAGGGGACTTTACGGAAGCGAAGCAGGAAGACCTTTAATTTACGGATCAGTGAACGTGGGAGATAAGAAAGTTCAGTATGATGTTTACACAACAGGTAATGTCTATGAAAACTATTTAAAAGAAGCAATAGAGAAAGGATTGATACTCAAATCAGATTTAACCGAAGATGCTTTAACATCAATAAATTTGACAGGAACTGCTACTTGGAATGCTTCAGAAGGTTGGGCAGGCACTGTACCTGATTTGGAATACGGTAATCCTGGACTTTCCATGAATACAAAGGATAGTCAATGGTGTTGGGGAGCTTCATACGTTTACAGTACAGAAGATGACGGTTCTATAAAAATTGAATCAAAACAGCCAAACTATTTTGTAGAAGAAGATATGACACTGATAGATGCGTTATGTATCGTGGAGACTTTTTTAAAGAATACTGAGAAGAATGTCACTGCGACAGAGGCAGATATAGTTGCTTACAAGTACGGTATAGAGTACCTAAGCGAACTTACAGAGGATGAATACAATACCGTGGAGTTTCTTATAGCAAAGGGTGTACTTAATTTTGAAGATTACGATAGTATTGGCTTTTTCGAGACAGTGAGATGGAAAGACTTACTTCCAATAATTTATAGAGCAGTCAATAAAGATGCAAGATACGATTTCAGTATAATTCAATTGACAGACGGTGAGGCTTTTTGGCAAGAGAAAGGATTTAGCAAGGGATCATTCACACTAACGATTCCTAACGAGGGGACAAACTATGTTTTAGATACGGTTAGTGTAACAGAGAATGCTGTTAATGTAAGTAGTAATAAACAGAATGGAATTGATTACGCTGTGAAGTACGCAGTACAAAAGCTACACGCTTTGGTAGGAGTCTCAGCTTCAAGTAAGACAAAAAGCTACACAGTTGTTAAAGATTTCGATACGGTAAACTCTTACAAATACGACGGTGTTGAAGTTTCTAAATTATTTGATTCTATGTCATCCGGGCTAGTCGAATCTAATCCTGAAATAGTTTCGATAAAGAAAGAGCAAGTCAACAATACAGATGTTTACCGAATGACACTGACTATAGTAGCTACAAACCCAACCAGAGCTGTACAGATGGTTGACGACAGAATCTCTGCAACAGTAAAGGATGCCAGTGCTTACAAAATAACAGGCGTGATGAAAATAAAAGATGGTAAAGAAATTAGAATGATTTCTAAGTCTATACTGGAACAGTGTTTTGGTGATAAGATAGATTTTATCGAAGATAAAGTTTTAGTAAATGCAGGCACAGGGGCAATGGCTTGTTTGTTACCATCAACAAAATATGCTTTAGTAGGCAATCAGGTTTTTGTTAATGAGAACTTGTTAGTTGTGAGTACAGACGGTGAGGCATACTACAATTTTGATGTGATATCTTCATTACTTGGTATGTCCGTTATAAAGTTTTACTCAGGTTCTGTGAATACACAGAAAATAGCTTCAGATGCCACAGTTTACGATGCAAATCTTTTTGGATCGAGTGGTTCACTGATAGGAAAAACAGAATATCTTGTCGCTGATGTACAAACAAGTAACAATGGTGAAATAGATAGTTTTGAACTCGGTAAAGATATCAGTACAGTTAGTAATCCGGAATACTATTACAATGTAAATCAGATAGCAAATGGTATGAATACAATATACAGAATTTACTACAAGAAGTTTAAACCTACAGATAAGAAGAAACCATATGTAGTGGTAGTGGACTGGGTTTACGCAGTACCGGATTTGAATGATTTTAATTCCAGTGCAATTCTCCCAAGTGAGAGTGTTTCCGGAACTGCAACATGGAATGATGTTTTCACCAATCTTTACACAGCACCTGCAGACGGAACAGCATTGAGAGCCTGGTGGGATTCTAATTTAGCAATGTCACAGGGATTGACAACCATGCTTTTTAACCAGTCAGGAACTCAATTTATAAAATGTGGTTATATGGTTCCAAAAGTTTCTGTGCTTTTACCAGAGGATGTGAAAGACGAGTACAGCGGATCAAATAGTCTTGAGAAGGTTTCAGATCTTTTGATTGAGAGTGGTTTTAAAGTTCCAAGCGCTTACAAAAAATACTTTAGTAATTCAACAAGTAATTTTCTGACCAAATACTACAAGAATTTTACAGGACTGACAAAGAGTAGTCAGGATTTTACCACAGTAAAAGAATTTGCAGCAAGAACGAGAGAGTGTAGTATACAATTTTCATCAAAATACAAAACAGACAATAATGTCAGATTTGGAGATGAATTCTACATTGAAGGTTGGCAAGTTCTTTATCGAAATCTTGTAAATGACAGTAGGCGTTTGGAATACAATGCAGATGGCGATAAAAAACTTAGTTATATGAAAACTAAAGACAGGGTTGCTCCAGATAGTGAATCTCCATTAACAGGATCGGTTGTGACGCATAAAGAGAATGGTGTTGTAAATGAGTATATGTATGTTGGTATTACGAACAGAACCGTAAACGACGAGACAAGACAATACATAGCTCTGGTGCCGATTTACGATGATGTTTTTGATAAAGCAGTTGAGTTCAAACTCAAGAAATCAGATAATAACTACACTGTGGAATATGTAAAATCAAATAGTTCGTCATCATGGAAGAAAGATGTTCTTAATGGATTTTATTCCAATTTTGGTATAACAAGTGCTGTAGCAGATAATGATCCGTGGCTAAAAACGGAACTGAATTCAGAATATGGGACAAGTATCTTTAAATTGTGGGACTGTGCATCAGATGCATTAAGTGCACAATCCAGAAATGAAAAGATAGGACTGTTCTATCAAGGTGGTCTTTCCATTTACCGTGCAAAGAATGGTAGCTATGAGAGTCTAAATAGTAGAAGTGCAACTGTAAAGGCTGTACCAACAGTTTATCTGCCAGCAGGTGATTATTATGTTTATAAATCAGCTGGTAGTGATACTTGGGAGATAGGAACTGGAAGAACAGCGTACCTATTGAATCAGTCAACCATTTACTATTCAGGTATTATTGATGGTATAATTGACTCAATACTTGCTCAAAATGCAAAGGCAACAAATATTGGTAATCTGGAAGATGGAACTATTCTTTATGTAGACGATACAAGATGGGTGAAGAATGATGGTGTTTGGTGTTCATATCCTATCAGCAATTCAACTGCAGCTTCGATTGCTGTCAGAGGAGCATCAAATGCTAAGAAAGCTTTTGACTCAATTTTTTCAGCATTTCCAATAGAGTGTGATGGAATTGATGTGCCGTTAGCAAACTACGTGAAGACATGTACACTCGGAACTAAATACGCCAAGAAGACTCCAGTAGGCGAGTACTGTGTGATTTTAGGAAGTGATAATGATGTTCAGATTATAAAACGTACTAAGAAAAGTACAAAGAAAGTCAGTGCATCAACAACAGCAAGATACGTGATATTTGCTGTGAAGTTTAATGATTCATTACTAGTACGACCTATTTCATCGGATGGTAACGTTTACAAGGTATGCAACACTGCATCAGAACGTGTGCTTTCAGGACAGCAGATTCCTTTCTTTACTGAAGATTTGAATTTTGATGATACAAAAAAGACTTCATTTAATTTAAGTCAGAGTGGTTTTGAGAATACAGCAACTTTTGAGTTGGAGAAAGAAGATTTTAATTCAGATTTTAAGCAGGAGTGGCGGGCAGATTTTAAGACCTTAGTAGCTATGATAATAATTGTTATAGCGTCATACCTGATGATAGTTAGCTGGGCTGTTTATCTTGGAATAACAAAGGGAACAGTGACAGTACTATTCGAGACATTGGCAAGGCAATCAAGGATTACTGGAAAAAATGAGGGGATAGATTTTATAAAAATACTATCACTTAGTATTTACAGTCTGGATGCGCCACCACAGTTAGGAAGGTGCACAGTTACTACAGTTGTGTGCTTATTTTTAATAGCAGTCTGTGCAAATTTTATTTAGGAGGAAAAAATGATGAATACAATGTATGTAGATGTAGCCAGTAATGACTGGCTACGAGAACAAAATAAAAAAATAATACAATTTTACAATATTGTGGCTATCAGCTTAATAACATTGACAATGTTAATGCTTGTAATGCCAGGTATTGCTACTGCATCAGATGGTTACTCAAGTCATAAATTAACAGATATTTTTGTGACAGATGCATTTTCCGGAAACTGGGAAGTTTTCACAAAAATGAATTGGCTTGGAAAAATAATGAGTTGGGTAATCTCTGCATTCAGTTTAATCGGTATTTTTTCAGTAGGTATACAGGTTATGTTGAATCTGCTTTATCTTTCTGGAAAGAATTTTTGGGATAATATTGATGAGATAAAAAGTGCTGGAAAGAATCAGAAAATGTTTGGTATGAAGGCAGCCTTTTCCGATCTTTACAATGCCAAATACGGAACAGGGTTAGATGCTTTTATCAGTTTCTTTTTCTCTTTATTTCCAAATGTTAAAGCGTACTCGCTGTACTCTACCGATGCAAAGCATAAAGGTAATTACGCTGAAACAGATACTGTGACTACCTACTTGTTAAAATCTTCACTTTCTAATATTATGATTATATTCGCATTTTCCATGGGTTTCAATGGCACGTTGTGGCAAGCATACGGAACAGTAGTTGAAGCATTAGGTGTGGTAACACAGAATTTTGCAGATACTAACCTGTCAAAATTAGTAGATAGGGCAATGAATACTGGAAGCTCATACACTTTTGCGTACAATGCAGATGGGTCAAAGTATGGTGATTTTAAGCAATCTGTAGTGAAAAAGGTTTATGCTTCTATGCTTAGGAATACAACGGATAATAGTACGGATATGAAAACGGCTATTGGTAAGGCAATAGATGCTAATTTGAGTGCGCCTATTGATTGTATGGCAGCAGTTGCAGCAAATTACACCATTACAAGTGATGGTAAGAAATCTTTTACCTATGGAGATGGGAAAAAGGATACGGTCACTTACACAAGTTTGGTATACAATGGTGAAGGTGATAGTTTCCAAATAAAATTTAAAGATGGTAACAAGACAGGGATATCGTTGGGCAGCGAGAAACTACAATCAATGGCTTCAAGTATAGCAGATGCTAGAGCTAAGAATTTAACGTATTCCGTGATTGTAAATAAGACACAGACGTACAGTGGTGCTTACACAATAAAAGCAGATGAGTTAGGATTTACAGACAGCGGCTTCTATGTGCATGTATTTATTTCCAAGAAGACTAACTCTGATGAGCACAGTTACTTTACACCAAAAAACGAGAAGAATTCAACCAATGATGGCACCAACGATAAAGGCGGTGCCACTATACAAACAGGAAAGTAAGTATAGAATGAAGAGGCAAGAAGATTATGCAGAGACATGGGTTTATCGCAGGAGTGCTAAGTTTAGCACTCCTGCTTTGCAGTTTAGGGAGTACGCAAAAAGTTGAGGCGGCAGCCCTAACGAGTACAAAGAACACATTTGTTACTGCAACTGAAGATAAGTTGGTGCAACTTTCAACAGAGTCAGTAGCAGGTGCATCAATTAAGTCAGAATTTCAGAGTCTGGCAGTAGTGATAGAATACACAAGTTATTACAATTTTCTATACAAGAATAAAGGTGCACAAAAATTAGATATAGCTGATAAAGAATTAAAAGTATACGCAAAAAAGTTACATGGGATGTATAAGAAATTTAATACATCATACACAATAACGTCAGATAAAATACTATACATGCGACTTAATAATGGTTCGACAAAATACGACTATGATGAATTAAATAGCTATGTGAATAATAATTTTGTGAATGATCTAAATACTTTTTACACAAGCTATTTAGACTCAATGAAAGGGCATAGTCTGGAGAATTTAACAAGTAAATACCAAGTTGATTTAGTTGCTTTATCAGATTCTTTTACGGAGATAAGTGATTCAACAAAACAGATAAGTAACTGGGAATCAAATAATGCGTTTAATACAAGTATTTCTTCATCTATAGTACAGATGATTGATTCTTTAAAAGCTAATGCCGATTATGAAAATATATTTCATGCGGCGTCAACAGCTAAATCTCAAAAATCTGATGATGAGATTATAGTTGACACTACAAAAACTTTTATAGAGAATTTTGCAGATACGGATGTGACAAACGGTGTACTTCAGGTTGCAACAACGCCACAGTTAAGTATGGCATACCTGGCAATATTCTCAGCAAGCGCAGTATACACACCATTTGTAAGTCACACGGGCTGTACAGAGTTTACGCAGGCGTTAAGTGCATTAGCTGACACAGATACAGCTAGTGATTTACTGTTGCTATACAATGAAACGAAAAGCTATAAAAAACCATTATACAAGAGAGATTTGAACAGTGTTGGTGATCCTGTAGGCCCAGCAACAATAGAGACATTACAGTGTTTTATAGACGATATACAGAGTGGTAAGGTTGGGGCATTGTGCACAATACTTGGTGAACTACAGAATGACGGGTCTGACTGGTTATACTCTCAGGATGGTAAACAGAAAGATGAAAATAATACTTCATTTGTAATAAATTTTAACGGTAACAGTAAATCATTTGATATGAGTGAATATGGATCTAACGTGGATGTTAATTTTGTGATAGATAACAATATAACAAATTTAACAAGTGGTGAAACGTCAAGAGTATCAGGGACGAATGGGGCAGGTGGTTTACTACCTGATCCAGTAACAGGCACAGGAACTGGTACAGGTACTGGTACAGGCACAGGTACAGAAACGGGTACAGGCACAGGTACAAGTACAGGAACTGGTGTATTCAATTCTGATGACTCCAATCAAGTTTTAAGTCCAGATATTCCACAAGACACAGGAACAGGAACTGGAACAGGAGATTTACTGCTTGATCCAGTGCCAGGAACAAGTACAGGCGCAGGAACTGGAACTGGAACAGGCACAGGAACGAAGGTATCCGATACAGGTGTTTTAGAAAAAATTGCAGATTATTTCAAAGTAAGTGCAAAAGTGACAGACGGTTTCTCAACTGAAGTTTCTAACATAGGTAGCACAGGTGGTAATATCGTTTATGCACATGATTCAATTACAGATGAGAATGCCTTTTCATCTCCAGTGGTACTTTACGGCGCAGAGTATTCAAGAGCTATAGATAATATGACAACAGCTTTAATGACAAATATACTTAATACGAGTACATGGGCAAAATCATTAAAAGATGCTGACACACTGTACTTGTACTTAAATGCATTTGGCGATGTTGTTTTGGAGGATGATACAGTTGTACTACCTGCGGCAGCAAATCCGATTTATTACAGTGGTTCAGCGTACAATCCGTTCACAGTGGCGTTTATGAATAGTTACCCAAGTGTGCTTAAAAACACAGGACAATTCAAACTTGCTAGTAAATCTGATATAGGAAAGTATTTGATTTTTGGCATAGCAGATAGTTCAGGATCGTATTCATCTTTTGTTGCAGCAAAGACGATTTCAAAAGACGAAATAGAAACACAAGGTCCTTTGACGATGCCTAAAATGAAGAGTACATTTCTCAGTAATTTTGGTGATGATTCCATTACAGTTTTTAAAACAAGACGGTTAATATTCGGATCGGAGCAATCAGCTTGGAGTAGCAAGTCAAGCGCTTACTATAGTTATGCACCATTTCTTATAAATACAACGATCACAGTTGATGGCATAAGTATTTTTCCATACTCTGCCAGCAGCGATACATCGAAAATGATTGCTAAAGCTATTGCAAATAATATGTTTTCATCCTTAGCGGTGGATCCATCAACGCTTTCATTGAAAAATATGAAGCATTTGAATGATGCATACATGGTAGATGCCGTAGTAATTGCAGGGTTAAATGGAACAAATAATTCTGCAGGCTATCATAATGATATGCTTTTAAAATATGATACTTATACATCGAACTCAGCAGCCAGAAAGCATAAAAGTCTTTTGGCACAAAGTAAAGTTATTTTTAATAAGCTATCTAATATGTCAGGAGTAATAGGTATAAAAAGTATCTACGATAATCCTCTAGTAGGGAAGATACTTAACGTGATTGATGAAAATCTTATTTTCTTTTTCTTTATTGCGCTAGTAGTATTACTCTTTTACTTTAGTAAAGTAAGGATTGATTTATTTCAGGCAGCAGTAACTACCACAGTTTTTGCAATTTTTATGTATGCATACGTTGCAGTTATGCCTTCGGTACTGCCAGCAATATTCAATTTATTCACGAATAATGTTGCTCAGAATATTTCCTATGAGATACTCGGTATAGATGCTGAAAGATATGCATTAAGTGTTTCCAATGGTGAGAGTTTAACTAATGATGGTGTAAGAAATCTTGCATCCACTTCTATAACACTATACAAGGTACAGGGAAGGGAACGTAAGCTTTTTGCAGATAGTTTGGGTGCAACACAGGATAATTTGATAGGAGGTAACTTTGTAACAATAAACGAAAAAGCTGGTGTATACGCAAAGAATGATGAGATTTGTGTTAATACAGATATATTGTTTGATACCTTGGATATTTCAGGAAAAGTATCTTCAGATTTTTCATACAAGCTAAAGGCAACAAAGACAGTATCAAATAATGTAGATTATTATGTACCTTTCTATAATATTGTAGATGGTTTGATTGAAAAAATAAATAAACTTTCCGTAATTTATAATATTCCAAGAAAAACATCTTCTTACGCTAATGGTGAGTTAAAGGATAATTATTTATTATACAGCTATGTAAATAGTAAACCTTTTGTTACTCCGGGGAAATATGGTTTTGTGACACCAGTATCAGATGCAGATTGGACAGATGAGGAAGTAAGTACTTTTCTGATAGAAGGTAATCAAGTGTCTCAGCAATTAGTCGATGAATTTGGTGACAATGTTGATTGGTTAGGGTTAGCAGAGTGGCTTTACAATCCAACCAAGGCAATGAAGAAAACTCTTTGGGCACAGACGATGCAGGATTTAGGATATTATGATGAACACTGGGATCCAAATACCGAAAGGTTAGATTCCTTAGTTTCTTATGTTAACTATCAGACAAAGAAGTTTGTTTATGACCAGTCAGATGAAATCGGTACACTTTCAGATGATGTGATGATAAAAGTGGTGGCTATGCGAGCTATGATTGCTTTAACACAACGAGTCTCCGACTATTCACATTGGATGTATCCATTTACTATCAATTACGAAGAGATGCCATTACAGAATGTACTGTGTAGTGTTTTTGTAAATGATTATGAAAGCTATATCGGAACAGATATGGATATAGTTACATATATTCTTGATGAATACGGATGGTTGAATCTTATAGTGTTTGATGTGACAATATTACTGTTTTCTCTCTTGATCGCTGCTATGAATTGGGTGATTCCAATATTTTATTTGTTGCTGTTAGTATTGGTACTACTAAAATTATTTACTGGCAAGTCATTTAAGAATCCAGCTTTAGGATACGCAAAAGTTTCAGTGATTCTTATGCTTTGTTCATTTGTAATACTTTTAGGTTTGCTTGCTGTAAAAGCGATAGGTAATAGTCCAATTAGTATCTATTTCTTCTTATTAATAGTGATGGCAGTTTTGTATGTGATTGTAGATCTGATGGTTTCAGTTTTAAGGAATCTTTCAGATTTCGGAAATACTTCAATCAATGCCACTATAACAAATGCAGCTAGTGGTCTGAAAAATGGTGTTTCTAACACCGTACATAGTAAAACAGTTACGACGAATAATCTCTCATATAATAAGAAGGGTAGTGAGCGGGGATTCAGTGATGGAAATATTGACAGATACTCTAGGTATAATATCGGCGGAAGTGTTGATGATTACTACAGCGATAGTAGAGGCTGGAATGATACAACGTACTACGATTATGACTACGACTATGGTGGCTACGACTATGATGACGGAGGTAGGAGTGATAGTGGTATAGCAAAGGATCCAGGTGATCAGGGCGAGGAGTTAAAAGATGATCAGGGCAATGATTTAATGGATAATGGAATCGAAACATTAGTAGATAGTGAAGTAATGCAAGAGTTGTAAGAAGTTTTGAGAGGTTGTTTAGGTAACTGGCAACCTCTCAGTATGAAGGAGAAAATATTATGGTATTTCCATTTGATGTAAATAAAACAGTAACAGATTCGAATAAAGTAGCAGGCGATAGCAAGGTACAAGGAATAATTACGTTGTTTGTTCTTGGAAGTTTAGCTGCATTATTTGCAATTAATTATATTCTTAGTACAATAATGAAACTTCCATTTATGGCAACAGTGGTAGTATACTTGATTCTTTTTATAACAGTTGGAATATTAGTTTTTAGGTTTTGCATTTTCAATGAGGATGAAAAGAAGAAGGAGTTTGAATCAGCGGAGGGAGATTCATTTGCAAGATATTTATGGCTAAGATCAGATAATGGTACAAATACGAAGATAGATGTCGGAAATGAGAAGATAAATATTTTCGAATTTGTAGACGGGTCTCAGATGTGTATACTGGAGCTCAGATTCGGAAGTAATGACGATAATAAAGCGGCTACTACACAGTGGTTAAATGAAAGAATGATCGCTATTGCAAATGAAAATGGTTTAGAGTCAAGAGTTATTGATGTGCCAGAGAATTTTAAAAATAGTAAAGAATTTAGAGAACACAGAGAAGCAATTAATAATATAAAAGATCCTAAGTTAGCTAAGAATGTTATGGTGATTGATGAAGCAATAATGGAAACAAGTGCAAAAGAATGTAATGTGGACGTGATCTATTTTATGATGCGTACAATGAGTAATTATCAGCGTATGGATTTAGAAGTTGCATTGAAAAAGATTTTTAGAATGATGAAGCAGAATGTCTCAGCTTACAGAAGTGTTCATTTTCTGAATTCACAGGAGTTAATGGAATTTTATCGAGAGTTCTATCATATAGCAGCGATTGATTTATCAATGATGAAAACGGTAGAACTTGCGCAGCAATTAGTAGATAATTACACTGATCTTGTGTCAGTAATGTACTTAAAAACGAGTTCCGGAAAGGTATTCGAAACAAAAGAGTGTGAATACTTAATGGATAAAACAAAGGTTTTAAGTAATAAGTAGAGGGGGTTAAAAATAAAGAATGATTAAATTGATGTTAGTAGCTGGTGAAAATAGCAATAGTTTAGCAGAGTTTCTACAGCAGAGGGGAACATTTGTCGTAGACTTTCTTTACAGGGACCTTTACAGTAATTCTCAGGAATTACTAAACTCTGTAATACGTGTAGATAAATTAGTGTATGTATACCAATCACGAGAAATGGATAACTTGGGCGGAATGTTTATTCGGCAAGAGATGCAGGTTTTAAAAAGTATGTACGAAGATAATAAATTTTTTAAAGCAAGTGAAGTGATTCTTTTGTGTAGTGATGATCAAGGTGGTAATGAGATACAGGAATATTTTACAGTCGTAATGAAAGATTGTGAAGTAGAAAAGTACTCCATTAAGGTACTTGATAGTATCGGGAGTTTTTCTTCGATTTACCAAAATTTGATAGGAGTATCCTTAACAGCGAATTTTGATAATCAGTATCGTAACCTTTACAGAAGAAGTAAGGGTGATGATGCTAGAATGGCATACGATCCTGTGGATAGTAGCCAAATGGTGATTGAACCATTCAATTACGATAATCTGAATAGTTTTAAAGAACGTCAGGCATTGATGCAGCAAATAGAGAGTTCTGAGCAGTTGATAGACAGTGAAGACAAAAGAAGAGAAACATTCAATAAACTAAGTATGCCACAGGTTGCCCTAGAGAAAAATAGAAAATCTGTATTTATTGTGACAGGAGATCAAAAAGCAGGTAAAAGCTATTGGGCAACTCAAATAGCAAACTCAGCAGTAAGTCAGAATAAAGAAAGTGTGCTACTTTTGGACTTTTCCAAACATCAACGTGTTTCAAAGTGTATCAGGGAGAATGAACTGATTATGACTGAGGTAGATCCTTTTGATTTACTGAATGGGAAAATAGCTAATAAGGATCATGGTGTTGTCTGCTGTGTAGGCGGGTGTGACTTTACAGTGACATACCTAAAAGAAATTAGTGAGCTACTTGAGCAATTTGATGTTGTTGTTACAGTGGTGGAGAAGTCAGATGTTGCAGTGGTTGCAGAGATGTTCGAGATTAGAAAAATTTATTGCATTGGTGTTGTTTACCAGTACGTAGAAAATGTTTTAGAAATAAGCAGAATATTGACCGGTAATAAAATACTTGTGCTAAATCAGCAGGGTTTAGAGAAAGCAGAAATAACAGCCGATCAGATTAAATTGCAGCACAGTGATACAACAGTGATAAAACCTTTTAGGTTTACGACATTTAACAATGTATGGTTATACAGCAAATTAAGTAAGATAGGTGGTGAATATTGATGAAGATTGTTGTATACCTTGATTCATTAAGTAAACGATTAGTTAAGTTAAATAACAGGCTATTAAGTGATGATAATGTGGCGATAATAAGTGATCTGAAAAAGATAAATACCTTGGATTTGGATGAGGCAAGATATGTCTGCTGTTTTTCTGGTACATTACAGACGAATGAACAAATAAAACAGTTAAAAATGTACAAGACCATTTGCAATTTGAATTATATTTTTTACTTAAATGATTCGAGAAGTATGAAAATGGTCGGGAATCTGGGAAAAGTTTATCAATGTAAAGTAGATGATGTAACATTTGAATTACTACAAGCAGGAATCTACGGAGATATGGCAAGAAGTGTATCTGTCGAAGATAAAAATCAAAGTTATTTATTAGCTACAAAAATAATTGAATCAGATAGGACTGGGGATACATGGAAATTAGCATTGGACTATAAGCAGATTTCAGATTTACTTGAAAATACTGAAAAAAAGTTGACACAGTTAGAAAGTGACAATAGTGCACTTATGAATCAAAATGCAGTACTTAGTGAAAGTTCAAAACATTGGGAGGAGGGCTATAGAAAACTTTTTGAAAATGTGTTACAAAGTAATAGAAAGTTACAGCAGTACGAGACGATTTTCACAAGTGATGTTTACCAAAAGGTTAGCTTGAGAAGATATCCAAATAAACCTACAATAGTCTACTTGAAAGTGTTTTCTGAATTTGTAGGATTACAAACTTTTATTGAGACTTTAGTAGATTCATTCAAACTACAAAGGAGAAAATCAGTAAAAGTTGTGCAGCTGTTTGATAGTGTGAATGATAGACAAATAAGATTGTTGCCTGAGTACTATCACAGGTTACATGGTGTTTACACAAATGATGAAATAACAGCAAATGATTTTCTTTTTAAAGTTGGCGATTACAGTACTATGATGGACAGATTACTTACTAATCAAGAAGGTGTGGATGTACTGATACTTATTGATAATAAAAATTTTGATGATGTGGTACTGCAAGGTACTTTTTTGCAATTCAATTTATGTAGAACAGCAAGACAAGCTGAGATCTTTGCACTGCCACAGAAATACACTATTATCAATCAAAAAATTAATGGTTGGAATATTTGGGTACCTATAAATACTGCAGAACTTGATAGTAAAGAGAAATTTATAAAACTTAGTTCCAGAAAGGTGATTTCGAAAATTTTAGAAATCAGCGATAAGTTTGCAAACTCATATTGATAGGAGATGAATGTGAAGTGTTACAAAGAGAACCAAATGCAGCAGAAGTTAGACTTTTGGAGAAGCAAGGATTCAATCCGGAACAATGGATAGTTGCTTGGAGTGATTGTGAAATTTTAGAAGTTGTAAGTAAAAGATCACACAGACGATGGAAGATCAAAAAAGAAAATAGAAAAAAGAAAAATGTAGGATGAAAGATCGTATTAGAATAATGCGATCTTTTTTATTTTAAAAAATAAAAAGTAGAGGTAATGAGATGAGTAAAAGAATTTTAGTAACAGATGACGCAGCTTTCATGAGAATGATGTTAAAGGATATTCTGACAAAAGCAGGATTCGAAGTAGTCGGTGAAGCTCGCAATGGAGCAGAAGCTCTTGATATGTATGATAATCTTCATCCAGATTTAGTAACTATGGATATTACCATGCCAGATGTTGATGGAATCACAGGATGTAAAAATATTATGGAAAAGTATCCTGATGCTAATGTAGTTATGTGTAGTGCTATGGGACAGCAGGCTATGGTAATGGATGCAATAAAAGCAGGTGCCAAGGATTTTATTGTGAAACCATTTGAACAGTCAAAGGTAGTAGAAGTGGCTAACAAATTCTGTAACTAGTCGGAGGTTTAACAATGGGAAGAAAAAATAAACGTGAGAAAGGAAGCGTACCTGAAAGAAAAGATTACAGTGCGTTACTTTTAGAATTACAGGTAAATAGAGAAAGAACAAATGAATACAGGAAGCGACGAAAACGAGATGTACAGAAAATGGTTTGATTCTCTTTCAGATGAGAAAAGATGGAGGTTAAGGAATGATTTACCAGAGATTTATGAGAAATGCGAATCTGGTGAATTTGATAAGTGTAAAGATCTTTTAGATTTGTGTATAAAGGGCTCAAATTACTATGGTTTGAAGAAGCTGAATGCATTCTAAACCAATGTAGTTCAGTAGGCTATTATAAATGATTGAGGTGAAGAAGATGAAAACTTTTATGAGAAGATGGTACGAAAGGTCATACAATAGTATGACATGGTTGTTGGAGAAGTATGGTATTACTTCATTTGAGCAGTTACTTAGTGCAGGGCCGGAGGAGATGCTGAAAGTAAGAAATGCGTTAGAAGGGATAACTGTGAATGGTTACAAAGGTAACTTGATAACAGAAAATCTTTTAGAGATGAATCAGTACGGATCAGCACTTAAGTTTTACGTCTCAGATGACTTTGTAGCGGATAGTAGTTTGCAAGAGGCTTTTACAGAGATTAGGGATTTTAAGGAAGGTCGCGCAGTTTCTGTAACTGCTGATAATCATGCAGTAGTGCTGTACAAGGCAGGTGTTACTTTTGAGTTCGGTAAGTATAGGTACGAGGCACTAAGAGTTTTGGTGATTGATGGTGACAAGTACACCCCAGTATTTATTCCGAAAGATGACTCTGTAAGGTACTTTGTCCCATCATACAATGAGGTGTGCGAACGATGTACGAAGAAACAGTGTATTTGGGGAAGCAGACCATCAAAATTAGTGTTTGAGCCACTGGTATCTGGTTATGATTCTTTGAGTAGTAAACACTTTCTATACGATCTACACGCATCACAGTGTGATACTGCAGAAAAGGTTCGAAATGCTGTAGTTGTGCTAGGTACTGCTTTAAAACAGTACAGAGAATACAGTACTACTGAAGATTCCAAGAGAAAAGCTGCAAGTAAAAGTAGAGAAGGATTGGACAGTGGGAGTAGAGACAGCAAAAGTGGCAGTAGTAAGGATAATGAATACTTTGTTCAGATAGGAAGTAAAGTAGCTATTGATATGGACTCAGTGAGTAGAGGGACACATGCAACTCCAGTCTGTCACCAAGTAAATGGTTACTGGAGAAAGAGATCAAGACAAGATCCGACGATGATTTTTGTCAAATCATTTGCCAGAGGCGGCACAGAAGATCAGCGAAAGAATTTAAAGATCGCTGATGGATTTACAAGTCAGAAAGTAATAAAATTAAATGGAGGGAATTGATATGAGCAGAACAACTTCAAATTTTTTAATATTGGAGGCTGCTACTGGGGTACTGTTGAGTAATTTAAAAATCGATACATTTACACCTAGTATTGTGACTCTTACACTTATGGGTGTGACATTACTGTTTGATTTTGGAGTAAAAGTAAGAAATGGTAATAGAGGTTGAGATACATGCAGATTTTATTTGTACACGGATGATCTGAAAGATTACATTAAGGATTATATAGCTTACGAATGAGCTTACGTTAGTACTTTAGAGAAATGCTGCACAAAAGTTTCTGACAGTGATAGTAAGTCAAGAGTCTGAAGTTATAATTCCTTTTGAGTGTCTGGATCATACAGATATTTTTTTGTACTATGCTTACAAAGACAGATGATTGCTTAACTAAGTTTCTAACAGTTATGATGAATTGTGGTGCTGATGACCGTTCAGTAGAAGAGTTAAGAGAAGTATCAAATTGGCAGTTTTGAATTCGAAGCTATTGGGTGATATTATAGAAAGAGAGTTTCACGCTTTTTAGTGTAGAAACTAGCCACTATCAAAATTAATATTGATAGTGGCTAGTTAGTGTGTTATACTTTTTCCGGAGGTGAACAGGTACTATGGATGCAATAAATTTAGGATTTAAGATAGAAAGGTGCCTAGGCACAGATAAAGAATTAGAGGAAGCTCAGCAGGCGCTCAAAAAGCTAGGTGTTACATTGACTTCTGACAATGGCTATTTAAATATAAGGATTGATAACAAACATGGCTCTTCAGGTAACGTAGGTAGACGTAAAAAGTATGCAATAGTCGTAGATGGACCAGATCTTAAAGTTTACAAATACTCCGACGTAATCTATAGATTGTGTCATAAAAGCAATGATACAGTTGCAAAAGAAATTGGTATGAAGATTGCAACCTTTTATAGACATAAAAAGATTATGATGGAAAGCAACTATTACAAGTCTCTTGATAAGAAAAAGTTTGAAGATTTGCATTACTTAAAGTCAGTAGACGGGGATCGGATCTTCTAATAATGTAAGTATTCGTTAAACCTGGGTTTTGCGAATATTTGAGATAGGTAAAGGATAAGGGCTGCACTTTCAACTGGATTTGCACGGATTCAAAAGGGTTGAAAATGTAGTCCTTATTTTTTTAATTAGTGGTTACTAGGTTTTGAATTAAGTAACAGGTTTTCAAGTTCGTTTATATCATAATCACGTTTTTCAGCAGTGCTGATAGAGTTGCCGGTTTTAAAATTACGTTTCTGATTTTCCTCATACGAGAATGAATCACTGAGTCCGTTGTCCATAATATGACAAAGTAAAGCACACTTTGATTTTACGTCTTTTGAAGTAACTAGTGATGTAATTGCCTGTGTTAAGAATGTAAGATCGCGTTTGTTCAAAATATACTTCCTTAGAACGTCGTTACATTCAGATTCACTAAGCCCTACACCTTTCAGTACTTGCATTGCTGCAACTTGATCAGATTCTGTAGATAACTGATTAACTGTAGATCGCTCAGGTTCTGGTAGAGATTGTGTTTCTTGTTTTTGTATTTTATCCTCATAATTTTTAAGTATCATGAACCGAACGTGTGTGATCTTTTTCTTCCGTCCTTGTCCACTGGTTTTTATAAATTCGTAGGTAAAGGAGAAATCCACACCTTTTGCATAGTTAATCTCTTCTACTGTTTTATCAAGAACGAAACGACGTATATCAGCAGTTCTGTAGGATGATGGATACTTTATTATGTACTGGAAGTCTTCAAGTGATAAGGTGAACTGACCAGGTGTAGCACCTGGGTACTCTCTGTAGTTTTTCATGCCCTCAAGGTAGTAAAACAGATTACGTGCATACTTACTTTGTATACTTGCTGCCACTCCTATTGAGTAATGAGCGCCATGCATAATAGTAGAACTTAGTGTTAATATGCGGAAGAACTTAGTTGGTGTAAATGATATGTAGGCGTCTTCGTTTGTGTCAAGGTTACTACTGCCATTGTACATCAACACTTCATTCCATTGGAATTCCAGAGTTTTCTTCTTCCCGTTTGCTAGATCTATTTCAAATATGAATGGACTTCTGTTTAATTCTTTACATGTTTCTGACATAATTTTGTATATGTATGATTTGTCTGTGTAGGGGAGTTCATCTATCAATTCCTTGGCTGTGATAACATAGTAGGTGTCTTCAGGTCTTGAACTCATTCTGGCAGTGATAATGTCAAGCAAAGTATTCTGAGGTACAGTATAGTTTTGTCTGTTCTGTAGAATTATTGCACTGCATCTAAATGCGATACTATCTCCACCCTTTTTAAGAGGGTTTTCATTGGACTGTTTACTAAGAAGTTCAAATAAGACCTTTTCAGTATTATCTTCGTACTGCTCATGAAAAAGTTTAGCATTGAACTTACCACCTTTTATAAGATCAAGTGCTGATCCACTACCCTCCTCTTCCAATTTAGTTAAGTCATGTTCAGAAGGAGCCGGTTGTCCGTTTTCATCAACTATAGGGTGCTTGTTATCTCCTGGTGGTTGTACAGACTGTTCAGCTTGATCATTATCAAACTGTAGTTGCTGTTGTCCAGTAATCTGATCTTTAGCAGTTTGATCATTACTCGGATCAACAACTTTCACATTTCCATTTTCCCATTCGTATTTAACTGACATAGTATGTCCTCTCCTAAATGTGAAAAATATATTCTTCCTTTCACATTTTGATTATAAGTGAAAGGAAAGCTTTTGTCATCACTTTTCAATTGGAATATTCATCACTTTTTATTGGACTTTATTTCACATTTCGCTATGTAGGTCTTACATTCAATAAAAAGTGATAAAAAGTCCGAATATCTTTGGAATAATCTTCACATTATTATCATAATACGGTAGAGTGATTAGAATAATGTCGATTTACATGCGGATGTGTGATTGTAGTGCAGGAGGCTTGTTTTTGATTTATAAAAGTGAAGATTATTCCAAAGGTGTTTGAGATGACAGCATGTTGAATACGAAAAAGTGAAGCTTAGTCTTAGAATAATCTTCACTTTTTAATAAAAATTAATATAATGTGAAGCTATTTCATTAGCTTCACATTTGTTCGGAATAATCTTCACTTCATGTTCTATCTTTCACATTAGGTTGGACAAAACTTCAAGTAAATCTGGAAAAGTTTTCATAAGAGTTACGAAAAAGCTTCACATTAAAATCCCGTAAAGCCTTAAAGTACAAGGAGTTTGACTAGTCAGCTATACATTCTTTTTTTAGAATACTATATGATTATATGCTACTGAGTAGGTTCAATTGAATTTGGAAAAAGCTTCACTTTATATAAGGAAAGAAGCTGGTAGTTTGACACAGCTTCTTAATTGTTAGTTAATTGTTATTTTCTTTTGATTGTAATTCTGCAGCCCTAAGCATTGCTTTATGAATTGTGTAAGAAATAAATGGTGAGTAACGTATTTCATTCAACGCTGCCAGTTCTTTAAGCTCATCCCGAAGTTTCGAACTTGTCGATATAGATCTTCTTGTTTGGTAGCGTTGATATGTTCTGTACTGATTTAGTAGTTCGTCGTCTGGGTCAATAATTTCTCCATTTTTAACTGCATTAACCATAATAGTCTTGAATAAAGTTTTAACAGGTATACGAAGTCTGTTCGCCGTTCTGGTAAGGAATTTTTCAACATCAGGTAGCATTAATACTGTGAGTATACAATCACTTTCTGCATAGTCATCAAGATTGATAGGTGGTACACCAGTTGCTTTTTCGAATTTAAGTGTTTCATTGTCATTTACATTGGTTTCAGATTCATCAATGGTCTCCAGTTCACCTAGAGCTTCTGGTTCATTGGAAGCTTCCGTTTCACTATCAAAATTAGTTTTGATAGTCTCCGCTTCTACTGCCCCATTCCTTTCTGGCTTTTCAATAGTTTCAATAGCAGCCGATAAAGTAGGTGTGACAGGCTGTACAATATTTTCGCTAGGTTTAATAGATTCGACAGACTCAATAGATTCAGTGGATTCAGGAGTCTGATTAACAGTATTAAGTTGGTTAACCATATTAGTTACGAGTGTTGGTTGTTCTAGTATTGTTTTACTGTCCTGCATGTTTCGTTTACTTGCAGCACGAAGTTTATCTCGATTTGATGCCATTACTATTCCTCCATTCTTCGTAGCATTTCTTCTGCAATACCATAATACTCACGCCCAATTTTGCTTGATTTCGCAATGGAACATATTGCTGTATGATATGTTTTTACTTCTGATGCTTTAACAGCTTCAGATACGGTTAATACAAAAGGTGGGATTTCTTTTTCGTTAGCTATCTCATTTAATTTCTCAAGCGCCACACCGTGCATATTTGTACGTTTATACCATGTAAGAATGTAGCCTATGACTTTTGCATGACTGTCATGATGTCTGTTGTTTACTAGCGCATTCACATCATTTTCTGTTTCAATGATCATATCAGTACTACTATCATCGCACACAGTTGTACAAATAATATAATCAGCTGCAATGTAAGTCATTGTTAATAGCAGTGATCGAGACGGTGCATTGTCAATAAATATGTAGTCATAATCTGATTTTAGTATATCCATTAGATCGGCAAGAAGATAGACATCGTCACGATCAATAAACTCTTGTGCGACAAGAGAAAGAGATTTAGATCCAACAATTACGTCAAATAAATCATTATGTTGTATAGAGTCGTAAACATTCACATTACCGTGCAGGACTTCGTAGATAGTTCTTCCTGTATCCAGTTCTGCCCCAATGTTTTTACTAAGCGAACAGTTTTCATCAAGATCTATGACAAGAACTTTATAATTCATGTTTTTAAATACAACTGCTAATTCAACAGTTGATGTGCTTTTTGCTACTCCACCCTTGCTGGATGCTATACTAATTACCTTTGACATTATCATTATCTCCTATGTGAATATCATAATTAATTTTGATAGTTATAATCATCATAATTAATATAACATAATGTTGAATAATATTCAAGTATTTAGTTAGTTAAATGATTACAATGTTCAGAGTGTATGAAATGTATGATGTGCTTAATTTTGCTAGTATATAATTTGATAGTATTAAAACCTTAGTGTCTTATATTTGCAGACTGTTTAAATTGTTTTATGTGCCAAGTATAGATTTATGGTACTATCTTAGCATTTTGAATTATATGTCTATTATGCTCTTTGTTAGCAATATTGATTTTATAATCTATTTGATTACTAAGTATTTACTACTTGTTGTATGTTCTGTAACTTACTTAATTAATGTAGTTATTGTGTTTAATATGTCTATAATGTTTCAAGTATGTTATATATATGAAATGGTAAAGATGCATAGAATGTTAAAGATGTACACTAATGATAAAATGTTAAAAATGTAAAATAACTATCAAAATAAATTATGATAGTAGAAATAAAGATATACAATGATAAATCTATTTATTGTAAATGATGTGATTGATGTACCTATTAAATGCTAAGTAAATATAAAATAATATATGGTTAAAATACTTAATAATTATTTTGTAGGCTTTATGTACAATATAAATAAAATAGATACTATGAATGCTATTATTACAGTAGTCAATATGATTAGTTTGGTCACTAAGCATAAAGTGCACAGGAAATGAAAAATGTATAAAATGGATAAAATGTACACTAAGGGTAAAATGTTAATAATGTAAATTTACTATCATAATTAATTTTGATATGATAGCAATTGAATTATCAAGGCAGTAACAGATTAAGTCAGTGCACGACAGATTGTTAAATCATTTTATAAAAATGTTGAAAATCGAATATCATTATGACATAGTCTTGTTGTTTAAAGCAAATAAAAATGATGAATCGTTTATAAAAACGTGATGAAAGGATGGTGTATTGGAATCAAAAAGTAAATTTGATAATATTAATTGGAGGTGCATCTGAAGTAATCAATAAGCCTGCAATTGATATGTGTGAATATATCAAAGATCTTAGTGAGACAAGAAGAAAAGAAAAGAAGAAAAGAAGCAGATTGAAATTGGTGCAAGAAAAGTGGTAGCTTTTGATAAAGATTAGTAAAAAAATGGAGTTCCAAATTTGGAACTCCATTTTTTTAATGTGAAATTCAAATTAAAATTAGTCTGAATAGAAGGCGCTGAAGCCGTGTCAGATTTTACACAAGTTATAAATAAGTAGATTGGAGGTAGAAAGATATGCTAGGTTTATTGATTGATGTAAAAAATAACAATGTCAGTGTTAAAATGGCTAATAGTTTGAAGGATTACTACAGGCTGATAGACTGCGATGTAATTGATATCGTGAAAAGATGTATTGGAGGGAAATACTACAATATAATCTGTGATGATGAGGGTCTTCTGAAAGAGAATATAATTATCTCTGCAATTGATACAGAGAGAAAACCGATGCTTGTGGGTAATTTGATAGTTGCTGGTGATACCGATGATGAGGGAGAGCTTTTATCTTTAACTGATAAAGATGTTGATAATATTCTAAAGCATGTCAAGACAGCATACACAAGGAGTTTGACTCATCCTGTATTAGTAAATGTTGAATATTAAGGTGGTATGAATATGGGAGAGTTTGAGGCAGGTAAGTCATACACGATTGTAGATCATGCAACAGGTGGTATCCATCATTACAGCTGTTTGAGAAGAACAACAGATGAAGTGGAGATGTTGCCAGTTTACTGTGAGATCGATGGTGTTTATAAGCAGGATGTAGTAAATTTCACAGTGAAGAAAGATCATGATGTGGAGTATATTGTTATATTCAGTTACAAAGGGGAAGAACGGAGGTTGTATGCAAATTCGTAGTTTTGAATTAAGCGATGAGTTCTTGGATAGTATTTGGGCAAGAGTAGTCGAGAAGGCCCTTGACAAGGGATCAATTAGTAAAAGTGTTATAGCACGATACTATGGCAAATTCAAAAGATTTGAAGTCGAGCAGAGGTTAGCTAATGGAACTTATGAGTTTGCACCACCTGTGAAAAAATATGTACCAAAAGATGATGGTGGAAAAAGAGCCATATTTATCTTATCAGATGAAGATAGAATAAATATGGCTTTTATAACGCAGATTTACTATGAGATGTACAGCAGTAGTATGAGTGATCAGTGCTTTGCTTATAGAACTGGTATTAGCGTTGGAAAGACTGTAAGAGAAGTACAACAAAGATTAGCAGGGAAGTGTGTGATAAAAATAGATCTTAGTAAGTACTTTGACTCTGTTCCAGAAGATGTAATTATAGAGTTACTGGATGCTATGTCATTCAATGACGGTTTAACAGAAGTATTGAAGAGATTTTACAGTGACAATCGGATTATTGAGAATGGTGTGATAGTGCAGCATTTTAAGTCATTGTGTCAGGGATGCGCATTTTCATCGATACTTGCAAATTTAATTTTGGTAGATGTTGATAAGAGTATGCAGGAGTGCACAGATTACTACGCCAGATACAGCGATGATATTCTGTTGATAGCTGACGATGTTGATGAACCATTTAGAAGGTTGAAAGAAGCACTTGCAAAGTATGACTTGTCAATTAATGAAAAGAAATTCTGGCAAGGATATGAAGAAGTCGATTTTCTTGGATGTCATATAACTCCAGATAAGATCACATTATCGAAGCATAGGCGTCAGAAAATCAAGAATCATATTAATTCCATTGTTAAGAAATTTGGAAATGTTAAAGACAGGAAAGTGCAGGAAACAGTAACAAGTAGAATAAAAGAATATTTGCTATTGGATGAAGATGGATACTCGCTATTTCAGAATATACTTGCGACCGTTGATGGTCCAGAGGATGTGCGGTGGTTAAATGATCTAGCTAGGCATGCTATACGGTACGCGTACACAGGAAAGCATAACACGACAAAGTGTTTAAGAGATACATCAGAGCAGAAATTGCATGATATAGGATGGTGTGATTTACAGTACTTGGAGAGACTATACAGGCTAGACAGACGTGCATTTATTACAGCTTGCAGGTATGTAATACGTTTAAGAAGCAGTCCTGAGGATGAAAAGAAATATACAGATACGTTGAATCTAGATGAGCTACACAAACTATTGGAAAGTTATGGACAAGCTAATTACTGCTTTCAAGACAAAACCGTAAAAGTAAAGGGAAGGTTCTATAAAATAATTGATACAAGTAGACCTATGCCGGGGCAGATAAAGTTAGTAAAAGATACTATGAACGGTGTAATTTATTGTGATGAGGATATCAGGTGTTTAACAGTTGCTGACTATGAAGAACATGTTAGGGATGAAGAGAGATTAGTTGACTGGATACTCACGACTGAAAAACCTAAACAAAAGTTTATAGTAATTGGTAACTGTAGTTTGCCAGGTATAATTTTCAAGAAAGGATGAGAGGCATGTTTAAAAGTGTTGAGATGACTGAACAGATTAAAGATGCAAATGAGATGCTGTGTGCATGTAATCAGCTTAATTCAGAACTTGCAGGTAAGAATTTCGGAGGTGTAGAGTGGAATCCACTTAGCTTCGGTAGATGGGCACCGTATAAGTTTTCAAAGTATATAGAATGGCTGAAGAAATATAAGTTTTATTCTGACTGGAGAGCTTTGAATTTATTTATAAATTCAAAGGGTGTGAATAGCAAATATTACGAGGTTTATTATAATTTTTTGAATGAACTTCAGAATAACTTATCAAATGATAACAGTAGTTTTGAACATACGTGTGAAAAATTCACACGTAGTTATTATCAGAAAGTGATCGATAATTCTGAATCCGAAGATGACAAGGAATGCTTTATTAAACGGAAAAGTTTTCCGTTATGCAGACTTTTTGATGATACTATTGCGGGTCGTACGTTTATACTGCGCACCATGCATTATTATATGACTTATATGTCACGATCTTATGAAAATGTGTTACAGGGTATTGCTGATTTTTATAGTGGGTTGGATCAGAATGTGTTTGCAGCGGAAACTAAGATTTTTTCAGATGCTGCAAAGATTGAAAATGAACTTGATGGTGTTTATTACGCTTGGACACATATGGGATTTTTGTACTATGCTAGAAATTCTATGTGTATTGGTCAGGGAAAGAATTTTCAGGTTGTATCCAATTTTGTAGCAAACAGGCCGGCAAATTTTATCATTGATATGCTGGGTGGAAACAATTCTGATAAAGTTAAGAAAGCGTCAGCTTTCTAAAGTATGAGCTGCGGTATTGCGGCATTCTATCTATGCAGATGATTTCAATATCATTAAATGAAGTTTAATGATACATTAAAAGGGTAACTAGCACAGTACAAGATCTGACCGGATAGAGTTTTAGAGGTGAAAAATGAGAGTATACATAAGTAATTATTCGAGCATGAGAGGCAGACCTACTGTACAGATTTCAAAAACTTCTCCAAGTTGGGCAGTGATAAAGAAGAGTATTCCGGAGCTGTTTCCAAGCTGGGATTTGATACAGCTGATAAAAACCACAAAAGTTGGCAGCAGAGAGCGGAGAGAAGCGGAACTTGAATACGTGAAAAGATACACAAGACAGTTGATAATTAATAGGGATAGCATATTTGATCAGTTAGAAAATGATGATGTACTGTGCTGTTGGTGTAAAAATGGAGATTTCTGTCACAGATTGATAGTTGCTGAGTTTTTGCGTATGAATGGGGTGGAATGTGAAGAGATTTGATGCAGTTAGTTTAGCAGGTAGGGTTGCTATTTTAGCAACCCTCATTTTTTATGTGGGAGCCTTACAATGTAGTGCTCAAACAACAATAAGTGGTGCGATAGTGCATGAGGACGGCACTTCTGAGTTATTCGAGCAGGTAGTACCGGATAAGAGAAAAATAAATGAAAAGTGCAACTGGCAGACAGTCACACTAGGTGGAATAGTACATACAAGTCCATACAGTAAATGGTAATGTGAAAATAATGAAGCTTTTAAGATGATGTATTGAGGATACTGAATATGGGATGAGTGTTCGCGGTTTTGATACTGAAACAGGTAATGTTGTCAGATCAACCGAAATAGTTTTGATTACTTGTAATGATTCAAAAATATTTGTAACTGCTGATAATGAAAAGGCTTACACTGGACAGTATGAGTTTGTGGTTCATTGGTATCTTGATAGAATAATTGAGTCGTTGAAAGAGTTGTTAAAAGATCAAAGTAGGCACGTATCCAACATCCGTATATTTAGATAAGAAGCCGTGTGAGAAATTTGTTAAATGCTTGAAAAAGAAAATATATCAACATCCGATTATTTTACATGGTAGGACAACGAATGGATTTGTGCAAATAGCTATTGAACGGGAGAAGGATTATTCCGATAAGTTATATGTAGACTGGTGGATTTTTGAAGGTGAAGCGGAAAAAATATTTGAAAATTTTCATGAGTCAGAGGAGGTGTAAATATGATTTATTTTAAAAGTGTACCCAAATATGGAGATTTGGAAATAGAAAAAGTTTTATTTTTATTTGATAATATTCCTATGATTTTTATTTGCAGGGACGATAAGAAAAGATGTTACTGACCTCATGAACTGTCACGGATTTGCTTACATGAACTGTCATCAGATTGACTGGTTTTCTGTCATCAGCCAGCCCCACAGGGCTGCCGCCTGAATCCAGGCGGCAATAAGCTTTACGTTGTTATGGTTCCAAGCATTTCATGCTCTATGACGAACTTGATCATATAATCATCGATCAGGCGCTTCTGGTTTTGAAATGCATACATAAGAGCTTTTTCACAGATCCGGTTGACCATACGTGGGATCCCGGCCGATGCTTTATGGATCTCATCCAGCGCTTTGGCTGTAAAGACCTCCTGGATACATCCGGAGTAATCCATATGGCTTGCGATATACTGTTCTGTCTCAGATCTGTCCAGGTGTGGCAGGGTACAGTACATATCAATGCGCTGGCGGACTGCGGCATACCGCTGCAGTTTCAGCTTGTTTTCCCACAGTTCGGTCTGACCGACCAGTACAACAGCCATAGGACTCATGGAATCAAATCTGTAGTTGAGCAGAAAACGGAATTCTTCCAGTGTTTCCTTTTCAAGCAGATGAGCTTCATCAAGGATGCAGACGACCTTTTTGTGCTGCACTCCCCGGATGATCTCGATCTCCTGTTGCAGCTGGCGTTTGGAATCACCACGGTAAAACCGGGATTCCAGTCCCAGCTGGTCCAGCAGCCCTTTATAAAACCACCGTGGTGTCAGCTTTGAGTCAGACAGATACAGGACAATGTAATCCTCTTTGGGAAGTTCCGAGTAAAAACGGCGGATCAGGGTTGATTTCCCGCATCCGGGGTCCGCAGTTACAACGGCAAACATCTGACGGTCTGCCACATAGGACAGCCGTCCGAGGGTCTCACGGAATGCATTGGATTCATACAGCTTTTCCGGTGGGACATCACGGACAAATGGCGTGTGCTCCATGCCAAAGAATGCTTCATACATCAGTCATCCGCCTCCTTCCGGTACGCGGCAAAGGAAATGGCATCTGCCATCTGCCGCCGGTTCTGTTCATGACGTTTTTCCAGTGCATCCAGAAAGCGGGAAGTCGTAGGGGTCTGTTCCTGCATGGAAGCAGGCAGGGCCGGACTCTTATCACAATACGGACCGATCACAACCGGCATTGCGGTAAAAAGTTCCATTCCCTGATAGGAGACAGTGATCTGCTCCGGGGCTGCCGGATCATAAGAGATCTCTACCGTGTGTCCTATCAGGGAAGGTTTCGTTTCATACTGTTTTCCACGGAAGCTGATGCAGGCTCCCCGGTCGACTTTCCTCTGCTCATGATGGAGAAAAGCTTCCGATACCACCGCTGCATCCAGAAAGGTCAGCGGACGGCTGTCCCGGTTCCACTCCTGAAGTGGGGAGATCCCTTCTTCCGGAACAGCGGCTCCAAGGCTTTCGTAGTATTCTGCGATACCGGCATGCTTCTGCTTATGATAGTATTCCTCCAGATAGACAGCCCAGAGACGGTTCAGTTCTTCCAGTGTCCTGATATTTTTAAGCTTCGATTCACGGATAAAGTCATCCACCACCTGATGGAACTTTTCAATCTTGCCCTTGCTTTTCCCGGAACGTGGTTTTGCATGCATGACACGGATCCCAAGTCTTGCAAGTGAGAACCGGATTTGCTTTGCAATGTACTGGCTTCCGTTGTCAAAGTAGCAGGCATCAAAGACTCCATATCTGGAGATGGTCTGATGGAAGGTATCCTCAATGATGGATTCTTCCTGATTATCGTAAAATCGTGAGGACAGCAGATATCTGGAATGGTCATCAATGGCGGAGGACAGATAGGTCTGTACCTTTGCACCATTTTTCCCAATGGGAAGTTTCGGTCCATACTTGATATCACCCTGGACCAGCATCATACGGTGAGGCTTGCAGAAACGTCTGGACGAACTGTTCCTGGCCTCTTTATACATCTGCATCTGGTTCCGACCGTATCCAGCCCGGTATATGTGGCGTTCAAGGGTTGAGCGCTTCAGAATGCCGGGAGCCACAAGACCTTCTGCTTCCAGAATGTAAATGATCTGGGCAACTGACCGTTCCGGAACTTCCCTGCGGAGCTGGACAGCCTGTTCCAGGAGAAACTCAAAGTTTTCCGGAAGACTCTGGGAACGATGCTTTTCACGGTCAGCCGGTCTGAGACCTGCGAACTGTTTTTCTGCAAAGGCTTTTTCATACCGGTAGAGCGTGCGGACAGAAATGTTGTTCTCATCAGCGATCGTTCTGCGCAGCTGCAGGCGTCTGGCATCATCCAGACCGGTCTGGAGAAGTGGTGAGATCAGCTGGAAACGGTGAAGGGCTTCCTGATCCTGCCACTGCTGTTTTATAAATGTGTCATCTGTACTCATGGTATAGCTACCTCCTTCTAAGGCCACTATACTATCGGCCAGCATGACAGACGAACCAAAGCAGGTGCACAGGTCTACCAGCGGACCGGCACCAGAAATCCGCCGCTGTTATAGATCAGCCGGAGAAGCTGTTCCAGCCAGTTCTGATATCTGTTTCTGATCTTGTCGAGCAGCGAGTCAGAGGAAAACAGGAAGTCCTCTCCCAGATTCAGTATCTGATATCCGGCTGTCCGCAGGTATCCTTCCATACGCTGCAGGTTTTCACGGAACCATTGAAGCCAGCGGAGCATGGTACTGAAAGATGGATAATCCTCAGAATCCAGGTCATCTGGAAGAATTACTTCGTCCAGGACACCGGCGATCACCTCTGCCTCATAGTGTTTATAGGGAACAAGGCAGTCAGGAAGTTCATTGTGATAAGCATGGCAGTTCTGACAGCGGAACCTGCGAATCATCAGCTGCTCCTTAGTGCCGCCTTCCTTTTTGCGGATACGTGGTCTGGAATCTCTGTAGTGGAGCGTTCCCTGACATACGGGACAAATATGGGAGTTCTCACTGCTCTCAACAAAAACACCAAAATCCTCCTTGAGGACCAGTGTGTAGTCTGATATAATAATCATGGTTTTTAACCATGGTCTCAGAGCACACGACTTGTCACGGAGGGTGCTCGGGGACCTTTTTCTTTCTGTAAACTAATGACAGTATACAGATCATTCCAGAGACAGGCAAGCAGATCAGTATTATGCTAATTTAGGGAGTCAACAACAAAAAGATATTTTCTGTGTCAGTGTGTAGATGTGATTGATAAATTTTCCTGGATGATCATACAAGTTCAAAAAAGACTGTTGATCAGCATGATGAAAGATGAGATAAGTGTATTATCTGCTTTCAAGGATTCTGGGTATGATATTATTCTTGCAGATGAAGTAAAAAATGAAATAGGTTATAGAAAAATCCAATTTAAAAATATTCCTTTAGATGAATTACCGGATCCGGATGAAAAACTGGAAAATCCTGATTTAAGAGAGTATATAGAACAGTTGCAGCAAGAAGAAATAATATATAAAGTAGAAAAATAGCACTATAAAGAAAGTAAAAAGTTTTGAGGATTGGTGATATGACAGAGGGACATGCTAAAGTGCTGAATAAGGCAGTAAATGTATTAAAATCTGAAAAGTACAGTAGTGTAGTGAAACGTATTTACTTATATGGTAGTTGTGCACGTGGGAAGAGAAATATAACTCAGATGTCGATTTAATAGTAGAAGTTACCAGATCTTTGGCACATGCAGAGTTGGCGAAATTGAGATATGATGTTGAGAATGATGACCACACTTTGCCATAGGTTAATATCTACACAAAACAGGAAAATCAAGATGTTTCACTATCAAGAGTATTCAATCAAAACTTTGAGAAAGACAAAGTGTTACTTTGGGAACGAATATAAAAAGTAAATAGAACTTAAAGGCAAAAGGCTGTGTATGAATTAATACACAGCCTTTTTCTAATTGGAGGTAATTTATGAATGTAGAGATTAAAGACGATAAACAGAATCCATTTAATTTAGCAAATAGAATGTATTATGTGTTTAAAAGATTGCATGATGAAGACAATCCGTTAGTTAGCTTTACATATTTATTTCAAGAAACATGCAGATATTATATGCTTGGCTTAATTGAGTATGCTGATAAAAAAGATCGACTTGTTGACAGAAAAGTTAATATACTGTCATTATTTGATTTGAAAGCTTTTATAGTGGCAAACGTGCCAGAGTTCCAATGTGATTGGGAAAAGGTTATAGGAGTAGCAAAATACACAGCAGATTACTGTATTCGGGAATCTTTTTATGAAAGTGATGATGAAATCTGTATGTGTTTGGATGCAGTAGAAACTATTAAGAAAGCAGTAAATGAATTTGTGAATAAAACTGAAGAAACGACTGGTGAGGTTAAGGCATTTTAAAATAAGAGGTGTGGAAAACTTTTGACCGTAGATGGAAAAATAATGTGTTTGTTCGTATGCACAAAATTATTCTAATGGTTAGGAAAGCGGATTACACTCCCTACTGTCAACAATGTAATAAATATAAGTCAGGAGTAAGTGTAATACATAATATAAAAGAAAGTAATGTTGGAAGAAGATACTAGGAGGTGTGTAATGTGGAGGAAATAGAATTTAGTAATTGTTTTACACAGCAGGATCTTTACAAAAAGCATCAGTGCAGTAGATTTGAGTTTGATCAGGATACTGTAAAAGTTACTGAAAAACTTTGTACGCTTTTAACTAATGAACAGCTCCGTGCACTGGACAGCAAATTAGGTATAGTTGATGACTATTTAGGTGTTGCAAGCAAGGCAGCCGAAATGGTATACGGGTTAGATAAATTTGGAAGAGTGGATACTAGCAAAGTGGAAGATGAAGAGCTACCAGTTATCTTAGCAGAGGGTAATAGTGAGACATACGAAATTTTAAAGATGTGCAATGATAGTAGACGCTATACGTTTTATAGAGCACTTGTGAAGCACAATGTCAGAGGAACTCAGATTTGTAAATTACTACAGATAACTGGGTACAAAGAAGGATTAATGGAAGCTGTTTTGGAAAACAGAGATGATTTACTTGAAGCACTAAATCAGAAAAGTGCACAATTTTCAAAAGATACAGGTAGAAGTATGCCAGTGGCAGTAGTATCAGAGAAACAAACAAAGTTCTGGTATGGTAAAGAAGCAGCTAAAGCAGTGATTAGATTTTAGGCAAGTAAAGTAGAAATACATGGCAGTGTTCTGTGATGGAGCTTAGAGATATGTGTTTTAGGCAGTTTACGAAAGAGGTGGGATTTTCTCACCTCTTTTTATTTTTGGGGTGCTTGAAAAATCAACATAATTCTAGCAAGGTTCTATGCTGTGTGTAGGTGATTGCTGTAGTCAGAAAAATCATAACAATTATGAGAAAAATGCAAATATATAATTAAATGTTAATGAAGCCGTTAGTAATATCACTGTGAATGACAGACCTTTTACGATCATTCTTAATTCTGATGAGTTTACAAGATGAACATTATGAAATGATCGATTTTTGAAAGGAAATTGAAGAGAAAGGAGAAAAGAGAATATGAAACTTATAGAGTCATGAAACTAAGGATTCAAGAAAATGAGTGAAGGCAAATGTTTAAAGTCGATATGAAGGAGAAAGTATATGAAACAGCCAAAGAAACTGACAAGGAATCAGAAAGAGTTACTGATCAAGAATGGAATGAACTCAGATGACTATATGCTCCATTCAGAGGATGACAAAGAGTTGATCCTTTACAACAGGAAAGAAAAGAGACTGGAGGCAGTCGAAAAGTAAGCAGGAGGTACATGACGATTTGAGACTCAGCATAAGACAGAAAAGGGTTCTGAAAAGAGAACTGAAACGCATGGCAGGAGATGTAGTAGCCATGATGGTTGGAGTAGGTGTGTTTGTATTGGTGTTCATCGCATGGGCAAATGAACCAATGCCGGATTGGGATGAGTACATAGAGGAAAATCATATAGGCATGGTACAGGTGGAAGGTTCGAACATGTGGTTGACACAGGAAGAATACGAGCAGATGTGCAGAGAGCGTGATGCATACAAGGCGCCAGAGCAGGTTATATCATCCAGCAGAATTTTACTTCGAAGAAAATAAGCTTAAATTTTTAGAGAAGTTGTATGATTTTAAAATAGTAGATAATGATGATATAGCGATGCACGTGTCAGGTGTAGTACATAAAATTTATGAAGATGATTTTAGTAAACTAACTAATTGGGATATAGAAGTTATTCATGAAATGATCTTAACATATTTCTTTAGTTTTGAGCACGGTGTGCTACACAGAGAAAACGCAAAAAGATTTTTTGATATGATAAGGAGATAAATTATGATTTATAATTTGACGAATATAAATGGTCTTTTTCGGGATGATGTAAAAGAGATATTACAGTCTTTAGGGATTACAAATGCAAAAATACTTATGCTTCAGCAAGAGCAAATAGGTAGTGAGCTAGATAGGATTTGTCAGTGGAATAGGTACCTTGAAGGTTTGAGCGAGGATACTGTAGTTCTAACAACCGCTTATATTTCAACAGATTTGTATCCTGAAAGTGAGTGGCGATTACCTGGAGATTGTGATGAAGCTGACAATAGAAAGGTGATACCAGTCGGAAGTGTACTTGAAAAAGAAGCAGAATTGTTAGAGGCGGTAAAATTTGTTAATGTTAATGATTTTGTTCGATATGAGTATAAAGAAGCTTATGTTTGGCCAAACAATATAGGTAAAAGAGTGGTAGAGTGTATGCAACGTTTGGTAAGCAGAAAGTAGCTTTTCTGATAGGACCCACTGGCTATGAAATATAAATACAATGCAACAACAGTATTTCATGAATGTTATGTTAATGCAATAGGAAATATAGAATGAAACGGAAAAATTCTCAAGAAAGGGATGATAAGCTTGGGCGACATTTTATATCAATACGCTTCTGATGCGTTGGATGTAATAAGCGGCAGAAAGAAAATTATTGGAAACAAAATAGTTTCGTGTAAAAACAACGAATTAAAAGAGATTATAAATCAGGATTTTGGTTGGCTTGCTCCTAACGGAAAGTTTTATCCTGCTGACTTTGGGGAACATCAAGCATGGGCGAGTAAATATTTATTAGAACAATACAAAAATGGAAAAATTGATTTGAAGATTAACGAAGAGCTGGGTGACGTGTTATGTAAAATGGGATTCATTCTGCTTCATAATCCCTATAGATATAATTTTTCTGTGACAAGAGATTGTAGTAAGATAATTACTAAAAGGCAAGAAGATTTCTTGGTTGAGTATTTTGAAAGTCGTAATATGAATGACTGGCTAGATAAATTGTACAGAAATGAAATTTAACTTTCCTTTGGCAAATAGAAAGTGGGTAATGTTATGGAAATAAAAGACTATTTACCTAAAAGAATCCGAGATAGAGTCGTGAGAGTAGATGTTGATGCCGATTTTGATTATGAGAAAAATCGAAGCGTTCAACATTATTTTGTCACACTTGATGATGGAATGGAATTTGACGCTACTACAATAAAAGAGTTGAAAGAAATTGTAAAGAAGATTATATAATGTAAATAGTTATGGAAGGAGAATATAAAAATGAAATCAGTAGAAACATATTTGCATGATATTCAAGATGAATTGTGTGATAAAATTGTACATCATTGGGAAGATGACCAACGTTTTGCAAATCAAAGAGAAATGCAGCAATATAATTGTGGAGTTGCTGAAGCAATGGAGATTATTAGGAACGTATTGGATGGACGTGAATTTAAGAGTCCACTATTGCAGTCAATGAAAGAATGCCGGGCGGCGGTGGAAATGTAGACAGCGATTCCCAGAGAACTCATTGAGGGGAAATATTTCTGCCCGAAGTGTCATAACCTAATGCCTTATCCAGGATATTGTGGGTGCAGTCAGAAAGTGTATTGATGAAAGAAAGGAGGTATAATTAATGAATTTATATGTTGTAAGACATGGAGAGACCGATATGGGGAAGAACCATATAATTGCAAATGAAACCGAACCACTTAATGCCAATGGTATAAGACAAGCTCAAAATTTGCATAATGAACTGGAAAAATTAAGAATAGACAGAATCTATGTATCACCAATTCAAAGAGCAAAAGATACATTGTTCTATTTCCATCTCAGTAAAGACATACCAGTAGAAATTGAACCAAGAATAAAAGAAAGAGATATGGGAAAGTATGCAGGAGTACCATTTTACGATTTAGACTGGGATAATTTTTGGAGTTTTCATTCTAATCAAAAATATCCAAATTGCGAATCAATGGCAGATACATTTTTTAGAGTCTCAGATTTTATTAACGAATTGATTGAAAAAGATGAAAACGTATTGTTCGTAACACATGGCGGTATTTCGAGAGCTATATATTGGTATGTGAACGGAATTCCTGACAATGGATTGTCAAGTGATATTAACGAAAATTGTAAAATTTACAAATATGAATTAAACAAAGACAAATATCCATTGGCAATAGATAGTAAAATTCTTGGAAAACATTTTATATAGCATAGAAAAACATATAAAAACTAAATAAGGATAGTGGTTACACAGAACTAGTAAGTGATTATGAAATATAGAACGGAGGTTGATTGATATTTAGATAATGTGGCAATTGTTAGTGGTAGTGATAGGTACAGACTTGCACCTATTTTGTCAATTGTGATGCGTTCTTTAGTAATTTCAATATCTTCGAATCGTGGTTGGCTTTAGAAGAGTGTTTTGATAAATGTACTGCAAAACAATTTACTAAAAGCTTTATAGTACAATATAGATGTATGGAATCGGCAATAGAGTTTGATAGCGGTACAATCAAATCATTTCTAAGCACTGAACCAGACAGTAGACGTAAGTCAGTACTGTTGTTTTTACTGGATCGGTTGCAACAAAAAAGGAAATAAGTTTAGAGAAGATTTTAAAATATTGAATAAAAGAGATAGTAGATTTTTAAGTTTTCAATAACTTAAAAATCTACTATCTCTTTTTATAATTATGTGAAAGAGTGGTGAATTTAATGAAATTGACAGATTTGTATGCAGAATACTTTGCAAACCTGATAAGTGGTGGTGGATTGATAAATAGAGATAAAATTTCTCTACTTGGGATACGTCCACTTTTTGACAGGTATTTGACAAATCAATATATCACTAAGGCTTGGATGGTGCTCAGTGTACCAGTGCATTTTGATAAGAATCTGACTCAATTGATCAGGACAGAGATGCATGATATACATCCATCCGTAACAACAATAATACATTTGTATAATTCCCCGGTGAATGTAAAAGTTTTTTCAGATTCTTTTAAGAGACATATGAGAGCATCAGCAGATCAGTTTTATAAATACAGAGAAATATTTGATTCATTGTCTGATATTGACAAAGAAACAGGATTGGAAGAGCGAGGAGCTGATGGTGGTAAGTTTCGTATAAATATTGAAACATTGAATAGTATAAGAGATGCGTATGACTCTTATATGTATGTGCATAGAACAGTTGCGGGTGGTAAAACATTTAGCAATACTTACTATTTTATACAGGCGTCGTGTAAAAGTAAAGATGATATGAATAAGTACAGCAAGGACTTGGAGAGAATGTTACAAGGCTTGGGTATAGTTATTCGTAGAGTTAAGGGTAATGTCGGGCAGTATTTGGATAACTTTTGTCCAGCAGCTTATACGCAGGAGAAGCCAGGTAAGTTTAGAACAATGCTTATGTCTCAGGAGAATGTTGCATCTTTTATGCCAACAGTTACTAAAGGGTTGGTTGGTAAGGAAGGTGTTATGGTAGGTGTAGATTGGGATACAAAGTTGCCGTTTAGACTAGATCTTACAAGTGCTGGTGCAGCTCAGGTGATTCTTATAGAAGGTAAATCAGGATGTGGTAAAACGATGCTTTCCTTTGCCATGACAGTTTCATTGATTAGCTTTGGTGTACACTGTTCAGTAACAGATATAAAAGGTGGGGAATGGTCAAAGCTTAAGCAATATGTTGATACTTTAGAGATTGATATGAGTGGTGACAGTGCAAGATTTGTTAATCTTATGAGATTGGATGATTTGAACTGTACAGTGAAGAATAGCGTGGAAGCCTACGATCGGGCAATAATGAATACCGTAGGCTTTTTCGAAGTTTGTACGAATCTACAACAAAATGAGGGGAATGTATCTGATCTGCGAAGTATTCTTAATCAAGCAGTTGAGAAAGTCTACAATACAGCTGGTATTGTCAAAACTAATCCAAAAACATTTACAAGAACAAGAAATTTTCAGTACAGTGATGTGCTTGAAGTGTTAAGTACTTTGGAATACTCAAAGACTTATACAGAACAACAGAGAAAGATATGTAGATTGATAAAAGTAAGGAGCTCAACTTTTGTAATGGGCGAGGGAAGATACAGTGCAGCTTTTAAAAATGAATTGACAGTTGCAGATGTACTTAATACACCTTTAATAATCTACAACTTTAATAAGAATGTCGGCGAATCTTTAGATATGATTGATAATATTAGAGTTTATATGTCAAGGTGTCTGGATAGTAGAAAACATTTTATGAGGAAGCAACAAGGACTTCATCAGGCAGCATTTTATGAGGAGTTACAGCGCTGTGGTAGTATGGATGTTTTTGTTCGAAATATAAGTGCGGATGTTACTGGCAGTAGATCAAACAATTTAACAGTTTTCCTTTTAATGAATGCAATCAGCACGTTAGATGAGAAAGCATTTGCTGCAATTAAAAGTAATATAACAACGAAGATAATAGGGTTAAGTAATACCCATGATATTAAGAAACTGGTGAGTGATTACGATTGCGGTGATATAGAGGGATATATGCATAAGATTCATGACAATAAAAATGGAGCATACAATAATTGCTTTGCAGTTTCTTACGATGTTGGTAATGATAAAGATAGTTTAATCTTAAAATCAGTATTACCAAAAGATATGTTAAAAGCATTTGCTACACGTGATAAATACGTAATAGGGTAAATTATATGAAGGTAGTAATAAAATATAAAAAGTCGAGAAATAAGCTTTTAGGTGCGATAGCCGCGATACCAATCTGTTTAGGTGTTGGTATCGCGGCTTTTAGTTTTAGTACAGAAGATGATGAAAGTTTTCAATTAAGAAGTTTGGTAGAGCGGGCAAGTTATCAGCAGAACACTTTAAATATGAGTCTGAGTATTTCATCGCTTTGGAATGGACTGAATAGCGGACAGGATCAATGGACAAATTCAAGTGCTGATGCTACCAATGAATCAACAATAGCTAATACTGCAACAAATGGTACAGGATTAAATCTGCTTTTGATTAATAATATAGAGACGGAGTGCTTTGTAAAAGAATACTTGAGTATCTGTGCTGAAAATCAGAACGGTGAGCTCGATACCACTGCAAGGACGTCCACTGTTGGTGTACAGGCAATAATAGGAATAAATATATCTGAATCCAAATTTTACAGTGCCGGTGATGGTAAAACATTACCTTGTACAGATTTACCTGCCGGAAACGATGGTGCTCCTATGTGGGATAATGATACTTATAGCTTGAAAAAGTGGAGTAATACGCAACACAGTGTTATAGGTGGTGCATCGGCAGTTGGCGGACCATTTCAGTATACACCTGGAGGTGGTGCGCTAACAGCAATAGCTACAAAGTCTAAATACAATAGTGGGACCAGCACAGGAGGTGGTATAGGCGACTGTTACTTATTTCCAGATGCAGTAAGTGGACTGAATGGCTACTTAGAGACTGGAGAGGCTACATTGAATGTAACATCTCTTACAGTGGAGGAGTCAGCAATTGTTACTGCTATTGCACACAATAGAGGCGGTGGAGGTACAAAAATGTTGTATGGTATTCCATACGATACAATACAGAACAGAAGAGCCTCAGATAATTTTTACAATAAAAGTGCAGTAACTGAGTCTGAAGTGAAGAGTATACTGGATGACTACTACAATGCGTTTGCTGAAATTCCAAATGGTATAGATGCAGTTAGTACAATGTCTGCAGGCGGTTATATAATGGAGTCTTTTCCATTAATAGCAAAGGGTTGGTATTTTAGTACAACAGGTGGTGCCAGTGCTAAAGCTAGGTATTCGGATACAATAAAAGCAGCATGGAATGCATACTTACCTAATGAGCAGGTCAGTAATGCAGCTGAGTTTAATGCAGCAGTAGACAGACACACAAGTAAACTTTCAGTAGCGTTAGGGATGTCAGAACCAGAGTGTGATGCTGTATACGGGACTCAAAATGGAGATTATACAAGATACTTTAGAAATTCACCTGGTGATGTATTTAGAGTGTACGATACAGAAAGTAATGTATACAAGGCAGGTAGTCATAAGTTAGTAACATCTTTAGAGATGATAACGGTAAATCATGTTTACAGTTTGGTTACAGCAGCATCACAAGTATACGCAAAAATGCTTAAATACGCAGGTGTTGATGTAGATCCTACTGATCCATCTACATATATGAGTACATACTCTAAAAATGGAGAATGGGTTCCAACAGGGGATAATGTTGATGTAGGACAAGAGTTAATAGCGAATGGTTTTGACACTTCAAATACAACAGCGGAAAGGACTAAAGTTCTTTTAGCAGCTGCTAAATTAACAGGAATAACTTACAAGCAATGTAGACATTTCGTAGGATGCGATGGCTTTTGCTATGATGTCGCCGGAAATAGACCAACTCATTTGGATTGTTCTACATTTGTGTGGAGAGCATTTTACGATGCAGGATTTGATATGAGTCAGTTTCCAACAAACACAAAAAGTTACAAATCTTCGAGTGTTGTACGAGAGATTAGCTATGATGAAGTGAAGCCAGGAGATATCTTAATTAAGAAAGATACACATGCTGAGTTACTGATGGGTAAAAACGGGTCGACTTATAGCTTTATAGAGGCTTTTAGACCTGGCAAACCTAGTGGATATATAAAGAAGGATATATCAGCAATAAGTGGACCGAATTATAAGTTTTACAGGTTTACAGGTTTTTCTGATTAGATAAAGCCAAATCGCTATTTTTTCAGATTTATAATTAAATGTTTAGAGAAAGGAGAGGTACAATGAGAAACAAACAGAGACAGTTACTAATAGCGTTGCGTAGTGTGCTTATCGCAAAGAAAGCAACATTACCATACTGTATTTACACGGATGAAACAATTGAAGATTTACTAGATGCGCAGCCAAAAACAATTGCAGAGCTTGCAAAGATTAAAGGATTTCCAGAGAAGGGAAAACGTGTGAAAGGATTCGGTGAGGCAGTCGTAGCAATTTTCCGCGATACGGATAAGATTGATAGTTTCGATTTAGAAGAAGGGAAAAACTCAGATGTTTCTGTGGGTACACATTTGAAGCGATTATCAGCATTTTGATGAAGCATTTTACCAGAGTAGTGACTTTGATAGGAGCATGCAGCTTAGTAGGTGTTATAGGTGGAGTAAAAAGTGCAGACGTTAACCCACAGAATTACAAAAACGTCGGTATTATTAGTAAGCAGGAAACTATGCAGAATCTGATGAAGTATGAATTTATGCAGGATGCAAAACAAAAGAGTTACTCAGCATTTAAAACAGATGTTGATAAACAATTTGATAAAGTCCTGCTGACAGCATACGATGAATCTATAGAGTATGCAATAGAGGTTGATCAGCTACGTGAGAAAAAAGCAGCAATTGAGAAGCAGCAGCTAGAAGAAGCAGACGAATCACTGAATGATTTGGTTACAGCTCTTGATGCACTTGAAGATGCAGCAGATACAATTTCTATAATAGCTAATGATACACCAGTAGTAGCGACTAGTGTGGAAAACACTGAAGAGTTTAAAGAGGAAAATACAGCTCTTATTGCAGGAGATAGAATTGATTCCAACTACCACGGGCAGAGTGTGGTTTTGGATGCAGAGAATAGAAATACATTAGAAAGACTGGTAATGGGTGAAGCAGGTAATCAGGGATTTATAGGTGCAGCGTTGGTTGCTCAAACGATTCACGATACAATGCTCCATGATAACAATTTTAATGTGAATAGTATTCGAAGCAGTCATGGATATATGGGATCAGTTGATTTAGAACCTAATAACGATGTTAAGAGTGCAGTTGCTTTTATCTTTGATAAAGGTGGTATGGCAGTACAACACAGATTGATTTATTTTTATGCACCAAAGGTTACAAGTTCTGATTTTCATGAGAAACAGAAGTTTATTGTGAAATACGGAGGTCATAAATTCTTTGATAGTTGGGAGTAAATAAATATGCCAGATTTACAAAAATTGTTAGCAGTTGGTGACACGTTTGAATTTAAGTGTATGCTAAATCTGAGGAAATGTATGCCAAATGCGATGATACTACATGATCTTAGGCTGGACAGCACCTACTTGGGAAAAGAGACACAGATAGATCTGGTAGCAATAGACGATAGCGGTATTTTTGTGATCGAAGCAAAGAATTGGAAATTCTGGATTCGTGGTGATCTTGATGATAGACAGTGGACTGGCCTATCATCAGATCGAAAAGTTATGACAGTGTTTAATCCATATGATCAAAATATAATTCATGTTCGAGCACTAAGAAATGCAATACGAAGAAGAGGTGGGAAACCAGTAATATTTCATAATTTAGTGGTGTTGCCAGATGGCACAGAGATTTACAGTGATTGTAAAGATGTTGTGAATAGTTCACAACTGCCAAAAGCGATAGCGAGGATGAAAAAGAGTGCAGATGTGAACTTAGATAAGAAAGCTTATATTGAAATGATAAGAGGTGTAACATGCAGTTAGTTGAGAAGAAATTGGTGAGTGAAGGATACTGCTTTGTCTGTGGAAATAACGGATTTCTTGATAAGGATTGTCCATCGTGTGGAAAACCAGCTAGAAGAAAATCTTTTAACTTGGAAGATGAGAAGCATGCCAGTGAATTTATCGAGAAAGTAAGTATCACAGATATTCCGGAAAGGTATATGGGAGTGATCTGGGATTCGGAGATTTTAAAAGAGAGTAAATCAGAAAAGGAAAATGATTTCTCGTTTAAGTCATTTGTTGAGCAGTTAGAAAAGATCAATGGAGTTTTTGCCGGAGGGCAGGTACCTGCAAAATCTGCAATAATAATTGCACCTGCAGGATACTCAAAAATGGTTTTTGCATACAGTTGTATGCAACATGCAGCTACGGCAGGATTTAGTGTTGCTCCAATTTTAGACACTGTAGAGTTAAAACGGTTTCTAACATTAGCCGGTGATAATCCACAATATAAACTTTACAATAAGCTGACATACGAGGATTATATAATGTCAGATGTTCTCTTTGTTACTGTTACAAAGTTGCCGGCACATGAATGGGCTTACCAGTCAGTTGAGGAGATACTTGATCGTAGGACAAGAAAAGGATTAAGCACTTTTGTAATTTCAAGATTTTCATTGGCAGAGATAAGCAAAAAAGATTATTCGAATCAATTTTCTGCAATTGCATTAGCAATGTCGGCTGATAGTATGAAATATCCAGCAGTAATACGATACAGAGAGCCAAATAATTACGCAGAGGATATTCATGATTAGGTATGATGGTATTGGTAATAAATATTGAAATAAGTTCAGAGGTTTATTAAATGAAGCAATTAAAGAGACTATTGATGCTACAGATAGTGACAGTAGGAATGACAGTTATGGTAGTAGGGTGTGGGAATGTTACACCATACAATGCAACAATAATGGAAGGATCAAGTGAGTTAGCAGCTGAGGTCGCAGATTTAAGTACAGGAAATCGGTATAGTTACGAGGAAGAACAAGGGGAACTTGGTATTGGAGATGCTGACACAGAATTTGTGAATTCTACAGAGTCTGTTGGAAGAGTAGATATAGACGATTCATTCAACAGTTATTACCATGTAGAAGGTGGTACCGCAGTAGCCAATACAGGATCACAAGAGGTAGAGGACGTTGCTAAATCTGAAGATCTTTCAAAAAGCAGTAAGGACTCAGATGATGCTACAGAGTCAATGACAGAGTCCAAACAGACCAGTGAACAAAAAGGTGAGGAAGAAACGGAAAAGAAAGCAGTTATAAAATTTGTAGACGAGAATGATAGTCAGAGTAGTCAGAGCAGAGCGACTGTAACTATGATACAAGCAACTGTTGATTCCGTAAATAAAACAATCCCGTTAGTTAACAGTAGTCAAAATGAAATAAGATATCAATTCGATGAAAATGGAGAGATAATTTACGATACGGGTTTGATCAAGCCTGGAGAAACGGTGTACTGGGATGCATACAGTTTACTAACGGATGGATCTCATGAATTGACATATCATTTTGAGCAGATTGGTAACGGGGTGACAATAGTAGAATATCAGGCAGTTGCTAATATACAAAGGAGTGAATAGAGATGGTAGAGGTGTGCGTACTTAAAGGACTTTTTGTACTTAGTTTAGTACTTTTAGTTGTAGCTATTATAGTTTTTCTGAATGATGTAAGACATAAGAGATACAAAGCAATGGCAGGTGTGCTTTTTGTAGGAATTGCAATGACTTTTCTTATTCTTTTTGCTAAAGAGAAAAGAGATAGTGTTGTAGCCTTTGTGAATCAGTACAATACGACAGGTATTAGTCAGGAAGTGCCTGTGGATGGTACAGGTGATGCGAATAATGGGACAATGAATGATGCCGTAGAAAACACGGAGGTTTATTAATGAAGATAACCGAAAAAAGATTTCTTGAATTGACAAGAGAAATGAGAACAGTGCAGGATGAACTGTCAAGATCTTTAGAGGAGCAGAGTAAAGCAGCAGCTTTTGGCGATTTAAGTGAGAATGAGGAGTACGCTACAGCAAGAGCAAACTCTGAGAGATTGATGAAGAGAAAGAGAGATATAGAGTACGAACTTAGTGATGTTGAGATTGTACCAATGGATCAGAGTCCTAAGATCTCATTAGGAAGTACGGTAAGAGTTACGAAGGTTTCAAAGAATGGTGAATCGTTAGGTGAAACAAGACAGTTTGTTCTTGAATCTGCAGGTGATACGGTACTGAAAGGTATTCTTGGTGTGAATTCTCCATTAGGAAAGGAAATACTGAATGGATCGGATGGTATTTACTTCGTACATGTGAATGGTGGAATTTACTACAAGGTAGAGAAAGTAATTTCAGCTTAGAGAGGTGCGAAAATGCCAAAAGATTTAATAAAGAAAAGTGCCAGGAAACTGGCACTTATATTATTTTATGTAGGGTTGATGTTCGGTGCCTTTTTTGCACTATTGACGTACAGAGATGTTGTAATTAATAGAAATGTCCAAGAAATCGGTAAGCAGGCTGTGATGTGCTTATATGATTTCGCAACAGTTGAGCAATTGGATTATCAAATGCAGGCATTGAAGGAAATTACAACGGATGCAGTATTCAATCAATTAACGATTGATAATGAAGAACGGACACTAAACACCTACTTGAAATTTAAAAACAAACCAGTAACCGTGGAAGTCGAAGAGATAACAAATGATTATGTATTGTACAGATTAAAAACAGAAGAGATAAGTGCAGACAGACTTTTTTGTTTTTATTACAGTGTCAATAAAGATGGAAAAATAGATAAGGTAAGGGAGGTAGAAGCCATTGACTTTGTTTCTTCTTATAGGTAAGGTTTTGGCTTTTATGCTATTATCTATGCTAAGCGCTTTTGTGTTCTTGTACGGAAAAAATGGAACAGGGATAAAAATGTATTATGCGTTGACAGCAGGAATCTTACTTTTAGTATTGTTTATTTAAGAGGTGCATGATGAAATTTTTTGATAGTGTTGGTGATCCGAAAACAGATTCAATGTTTAATTTTATTTGCAATGTGATTTGTATGGCAGTCTTAGCACCTGTAAAATTAATTAGGGAGATTATGAAAAAAGCAGTTTATTTATCGAGGGCACAGATAGATAAACTGTTTTTTGCTTCTATATGCTTCGGATTATTTTTTACAGTATTGAGTGTAGCTATCAGATATAGCAAAAAGCAGTTTAGTCTGTTAACAGGGAGATTGCCTATAGTAGTTATGATAGTTGCCGATGTAATTATATTTGTGTGCTATGCAATTTTTTCAAGCTCAAAGTTTATCGTCTATGATAATGATGTGAAGAAAGTAGTAAAAGCTGAAGCTAAGATTGTAGAAGCTACAAAAAGAAGTGAAATGAAATCAGCAGATACAGTAGATACAGCAGAGATGGTAGATACAGTAGAAACGGTAGATATTGTAGATACGACAAATAGTACGGCAGAGTACGATAGTTCAGATGGTCGAGTTTCTGAGAAAGAAGAATCAGAAAAAACAGATGGAATCGGTATGTATGACCCGATTCTGGATTCTCAAGAATTGCGCAATTATCAGACAAAATTGAGAAATGGTGTAGAAGGTTTAAAAGAGCTGCAAGAAATAACAATGAGAGATGCAGAGAAGAATCTTAAAGAGTTAAAAGAGAGTTTGGATGCGATAACACCACCAAGTAAATTTTTAAATAATTCAATGGTACAACGAATAGTAAGCCAGGATAATTTAATGGATCTCGATGAAAGTGTATTACAGGATATTGAAGATATTCCAATGGATTTTAAGTTATTTTCGTAAGTAACGCCATAGCACTAAAAGCAGTTTTGTATAATAAATAAATTGAAAGAAACGATAATAGGAGGATTAAAAATTATGATTAAAAAGCATGAAGTTTCATCTATTGCAGTTGGGTTTCCGAGAACTGTATTGGTAGGTTCTTTTTCTGAAGCTGTTTCAATAATCAAAGATTGTCAGGAAATGGAACATGCTTTAAAAAACTTAAAAGTAGGAGAGGCAGATGAGTTCGATGTTACTGATTTACTCGAAGATTACTCTACACTTGATAGAGAAAATTTAGAATCATTTAAGCGTTGTAACACATCATGCAAGATTGAGGTAAACAAATACTTGAATCGAGTATTTACGGATTTAGAAGTACTGCGAAAAAGATTAGATGCGGCTATTAAAGCAATGTGCTGTATAGACGTGGAAGAAATTGATTCACTTTTGAAATCGTTGTACAAGGTTATTTCAGGCTTCTTGTATTTTATTCTGATTGAGTTTGATATCTTTGATTATGTCGATGCGAACGGAGATGTGAATACGACAGGTGATGTTGATGAAATAGTAATGTCATATTGCAACCGTGAGAATAAGAAAGTTGATGATCTGGTAAGTTATCTTTACAGTCTTTCAAAAGACTATGTACCGAAGTTAGATATCTTCGATTCTTACCCGGAATTAGAAGAGCAGTTCCAGAGTGTAATGGGACCTAACTGTGCATGTATCGATGAAAAATATCTAACATTAAAGATGATTAAGGATGTTATCGATGGTATTACTACACCGGAGGATTTAATTCAGACGCTTGTAGAGTTAGGACTTGAGGAGGATCAGAGTGTTCTATGAGTAAATACAGTATAGAGCTTAATCGGATTTTTTGTGATTTGGAAAATCTATTTTGTTTAAATGAGGCTGCCAAGAGTGGGCAGCCTTACAAAATAGGAAGTATAGATGAGGTGCTTGATTTTAGTTTGAAAGAAGCAGATAGTCTACCACAGGCTGCAATTAAAGATTTGAATGTGAGTGTTAGTAAGAAGGCAGTTCTATTAGCTTATACAAATTCTCGTATGAAATTCTTTGACAAGAAGGAAGTTGATTTTTCTAATATGCCGTGCTTGTATGATGTTGCATTAGTTCTTTTTAAATTTACAGCAAAAAAATCAATAACATCAGACACTTTTACAGATTTGGATAAATGCATTATGGTGTTGGAGGATATGGAAAAAACAAAAGGTAATGTTAATACGCTTAGTTATAGATTGCTACGGATTTTTGTATTGTGCGTATGCTACGGATTGTTATGTAATGCAGGTATTGTGGCAGATTTTGCACTTTCACAGATGATTGCGAAAAACGTTTAATATACGGGAGGTGATTGCTTAGTATGGAATATAGTACAGCTGTTACGGGAAATGCAAATTTAACAATTCAAAGTATTCTTGATTCAAAAAGAGAAGAGTTGTTAAAGACCGGTAATCCTTTATGTGTGCAGTTTACCTTGGATGAGGTGAATGAATTAGCCGATGTTAATTCTTTACGAGAATACAAATTAAGACATACTTTCCCAGAAAAGTATGAGTGTACTAATGATTTGTTTCTTTGTGCACAGAAAATCTTAGAAGGTGAAAATAATTACAGATTACTTGAGTTCTGCGCTTTGAAAAATAGGGTACTTATAGCACCGTTTGCTCAAGTATTTAGAAAAGTTTTTGTGGGGTTGGGATGAGCATAGAAAAAGATCTTTGTAGTAGGCAGAGTTTTGATGCAATAAAATATGTATTGGATGGGGTAGAGTTACATCCACTGCAATGTATAGATGTAATGAAGATGCTTTACAATAAAAAGTCAGTGGTGGTCTACGATACTGGTTTGGGTAAGACAGTGCTTTCAGCAGCAGTGATGAAGCTGCTTTGGAGAGAGAATCCATCAAGAAAATTTATTTTTGTTGGGATGCATGACCAGTTAGTCCAGACACCGCAGAAGTTAGAAAATATGTGTGGCAGAAGAGTGATAGCAGCTGATGCTAGTGCAAAAGGATTGAAGAATCTAAAGGATGCAAGGTTTTGGGAATACAGCATACTATTTATCACACATGAGTCTTTGTTGAATGATAAACTTATGAATGAGATTTTCAAATATAGAAATCAATACTGTGGAATTTTTATTGATGAAGCACATGAATTAAGTAATACCGGATACGCCAAATCAGCAACAATTTTAGCAGGTATGGTGAGACAATTTGATTACAGATACGCTTTAACCGCGACACCGATTGTAAGTTCTGTATCTCAGATGTCAAAGCTTATGTCACTTATGGATAATGAAGCCTTTCCAAATGCTAAACGTTTGGAAAGTGGTATAAAAAATGGGACAGTAGATGTTAATGAATACCCATTATTTGTAATCAGTAGGTCACGTCAAGAATTTGAAGATGATGAGAATGGTGAGCACACAATTTACAATGGTATAACAGAATTTGTGGATCCGTTACCGCATCAGAAATGTATAAGAAACGAATCAATGTTGTTTCAAATCTGTAAAGGTGAGGGAGCGTACCCACAAGTTGAGCGATTAGTCAGTATAGTCAAAAATAGGGAAGATCAAAGAGGATTGATTTATATAAGGCAGCACGATGTAAGGAGATGGGTGTTACCATTTTTAGAAAAGGCAGGTATAAGATACGCCTGTATTAATGGATCAACGTCTACAAAACAGCGTGCAGAAATAATGCATCAGTTCAATGATTTAAAAGCATATGATGTAATAATTACATCAGTAACGACAGCAGTAGATTTAGATTGTGACTATGTGGTGTTCTATGAGTTTACAGTTTTAGTAAAACAAATGATAGGTAGAGCACATAGAGGATTACAATCTAAGATACTGGATGTGATCTTTATTATCACAGATGATACAAAAGAAGTGGATTACTTTTACGATAATATTTTTAAAATATCAATGTTTATAAGGGATTTACTGCAACACGATTATACTGAATTGGAGCAGGTAGATTATGCTATTCAAAGTCGAATTGGAGGAGAATAGGAGTTAGGATGCTAAAATTTAATTTACAGGAAGATGAGGTACTGCGAACTGCGATTAACAGGTTTTTAAGTTCGCTTCTCCCACACGAGAATTTCGATACACAATTTTTTACAGAGAATTTAAGCATAGTGTTAAAATATGTACATTTAGATGAATTTAAAATGGAGCACTATTTTTTGGTTGCTGCGTTGGCTGATCTGAATAAGATTAAAGTTGCGACAAACTCTTTTGAACCAAGATTAACAGAGGATACTTTTCAGAAGATTGTATCCGCTTCTATTTCAAGTGTAATTTCAAGACCTGAATTAGGTGTGACTGAATGGTTACAATACGAGGGATTGGATACGAATTTAACGATTCCGTCAGTGAGAGATGAAGTATGCCAGAAAGTTTTTGTAAGGTGTGTGGAGCTTTATAGAGAGTGCTACGAGATGGCAGTACCATCAGATCAGGTGATGAATGGTGAGCCAGAGCTGAGAGCAGCTTTTATAGCACATGTTGGTACTCAGAGTATTAACACACAAATGGAAATAGTACAAGGAAAACTGAGACTTGGAAGAAAAACGTATTCGGGATTTTCCGATTGGCTAAGTTACACTAAAAAAATGACAGCTGAAATTGATAATAGATTGTCAGAGTCTGAAAGCCAGAATACCATGAAAATTGATAGTCTGGAGGGTTCATACGAGTTACTGCGTTCACTGCAGGATTTACTTGTACCGATTGCAGATTACGGAATTCCAGAGTTAGATCAGTACACACCAATACTGAGACATAGATTGGTTGTAGTAGTTGGTAAGGAAAATATAGGTAAGACAAAGTTTGCAATAGATAAAGCTGTAAATGTTATTATGGCTGGCGGTAAAGTTGCATATATGTGTGGTGAGTCAGTAAAGGCGAGTATTTTTGCAGATGTTATGATTAATTTTATCTACAAGACGTACGGGATAATAATTAGACCAGAGCATTTGACAGCCCCAGAAGCGTGCCCGGATGATGTACGTAAGATGATAGGTATGTCAGTTGATCTTATGGTCACAAATGGTAGTCTGGTGTTGTGTGACGCTTTTAATTATGCAACTTTGCAGTCAGAGATGGAAAATCTTTATGACCAAACGAAGTTCGATATGATAGTAATAGATCATAGCTGTGCGTTAGTCGGGACATACGGGGATGGATCACTAAGTGCAAAAGTGGAGCATCTAGCATATGTTTGTCGTGACTTTAAGAAGAAATTTCCTGTGTGTGTGATGGTAACTTCACATCCATCGAGTCTTGCGAAAGATTCAGCCAAAAAAGGTAATGCAACACAGGACTCACCAACAAAGGGTTCACAGAATCTTTCAACTGAAGCAGATGAGGTGCTGTACTTGAGAGATAATGAGACGTTAATAAAGCAGAATCTTATTCTTTTGGAAAATACGAAGCGTAGAAATGCTGGTAGAATTGTGGAGCCTGTAATTTTACAGAAGAAGTTTGAAGTAAATGCATTTATCTATGATGCGTCATTACAAAAAGGAGAGTCAAAGTTAGGACTGGAGAGAGAACAGGCTTTGGATGATTTAGATAAGATGTTAGGAACAGATGAAGATGATGAGGATAACGAAATTTATAATTTAAATTAGGAGGGTTAAATGAATAAAGTGAAAATGCTTACAGTTGTGCCGACGACGCTTGCAGTACAACTTATGCAAAAAAAGCGTATTACGGATTACAATACTCTTCCACAGATTAACAAGGATGTTATGCGGGTGATCAAAGAGATTATGGCTCAAAGAGTAGGTTATGAGAATTTACCTATGGCGTGCTTGAGTGGTATCCCTAACTCAACAGAGGTAAGTGGGGAGAGTGTTCTTTCAGTTTTACCAATGAACAGTAGAAACAGTGTAATCTTTCAGTTAGAGATGCCAGAGGATATGATTCTTTCAATTTCTTTTAGCACTCTTTTGGATATTTCTAATCAGGCAAATGAGATCAACGATCCACAGTCATCAGAGTTTGATTTTTTGTGTCAGGATTTGGAAGATGCAATGGTGCTCGGATTTGATTCAAGTCTGGATGATCCTGTCAGCTTTGTACCATTTTTAGCTCTGGATAAATGTAAATGTCTTGTGCAGATCACAGATGAGATCAAGGATGAGGATTTACATATGGATGCTGTGACAGAAGTTTCCTTAAGAGCTTTAACATCTTTTAGCATGGGGTAATCAAAATGAAACGAATAGAAAAGAAGATTAAACATGAGTTCTTTACAGAAGTGTTAGCCAATACGAAAACATTTGAACTGAGAAAAGACGAAGATGATATACAGGTTGGAGATGTGTTAATTTTGAAAGAATGGGTAGGGCATTATACTGGTGCTGAGATTGAAAAGAAAGTTACTTATGTGTTGAGAGATGCGGAACAGTATGGATTGAAGAAAGGGCATTGTGTTATCGGTTTTAGGTGATTGAAAAGTATGGAAGTTGTTATTAATTTTGTATCAGTACATTGGGTTGAAGTACTGGTAGTAATTTTAACGATTACGCTGCTTAGAAGTGTAGAGAAAGCAGTAGTTAGAGTGCTTGCATTTGGTGTGCTTTGTTACTTTTTATTTACTTACGTGCCAGAATTTGTGGCATTGGTTAGGCAGTTAGTTTAGAAACTATAGACAGTAAATGCAGATAGAGTGAGAAGGATGTTTGAGAAAAATCAACATCCTTCTTTTGAATTTTAGGAGGACTTAATATGTTAAAGAAAGTAACCGCTTTTGGTGATACAGCTAGTAAGTGTGATATGAAAGCAGAAAAAAATGATACTAAGAATAATACATTTTGCAGTACAAAGCAACGTCCAGTATTTGGTATTGATCTTGGTACAACAAATTCAGCGATTAGTGTTATTGCCAGAGGGAAAGATCCAGAGACAATCGAATTAACTGAGGGCAGACTTACGATGCCAAGTTGTGTACTGTACCATAATGATAAATTTATTGTTGGAAAAAAGGCTTATGAGCAGAGATATAAAAGTAATGCAGTTTACAGTGTAAAGAGACTTATGCAGAATCCAACTGCGAAAGTAAAGGTTGAAGATGATGGAAAAATTTATGAGTTTACACCAGCAGAGATTTCGGCAGAGATTTTAAAAGGGTTAGTGGCAGAGACAAAGGGTATGTACGGGGAAGTAAAAGATGTAGTAGTAACCGTACCAGCATACTTTGATCAGAATGGTGTTAATGCTACTAGAGAAGCATGTGAGCTGGCAGGACTTAATTTAATAGGTATCGCTAACGAGCCGACAGCAGCATCTTTGTGTTATGAGTTAAAGCCTGAAGATGGGAACTCAAAAGATGTTTTAGTATATGATCTCGGCGGAGGAACGTTTGATGTAACAATTATTCGTATTCAGGATTTAAAAGGACAGCAGAGTTTCGATGATATCTACGGTGATGACGATGAAGATAATGATAACCATGGATTAAGTGAAAAGAGTACAATGAATTCCAAAGCAGTAAGTACCCTTGGTATCAGTGGTGATACTCATTTAGGTGGGGATGACTACGATAAGATTTTATTACGTATTCTTGGAAAGAGGTTAAAAGAGTACGGAGTGTGTCTTTCTAAGTTCACAAAAGAGTACAAAGAGGAGCTGTTACTGCGTCTTGAGAAATATAAAAAAGGCGATCCAATGGCATATTATCAGGTTTCAATCAATACAGTAGATGTCGACGGGGTAAAGCATGATTTACTTGTTCCATTGACAAAGGATGATTTCAAGCTTGCTGCTGAAATTCTTTTTAAAAAGACAAGTGATATTATTGATAAGTTACTTGCAGAAACGAAGAATAATGTTGATTCAATCGTGCTTACGGGTGGTTCAACAAAGAGTTATTGGATCAGAGAAGAAATTAAAAACTATTACAAGCAGTACGATGTAAATGATGCTTTAAGTCCGGATCTTTCCGTTTCACAAGGTGCTGCTATTCAGGGGTACGTCACGAAATTTGGTGATGAGAGCGTACAGATTTATGACATTCTTCCTTTAACAATTGGTATTTTGTCTGACAATAGAGTCAAGAGTTTTATACCAAAGTCAACACCGTTACCTGTTGTGAAGACAATGATTTTTACAACAGATATGGATAATCAGACAGATGTTGGTGTAGAGCTTTTTCAGGGAGATTCCAAGTTTAAAGATGAGTGTGTATCACTTGGCGTAATTAATATTTCAGGTATTAAAAAGTGCCCAGCAGGTGTACCAGATCTTAGAGTAACAATTTCTATCACTGCTGATAGACTTATGAAGTGTACAGCAACGATTGATGGGATCGAGAAAGAAATTATATTAAACTTGGCAGGAGAATCTGCAAATACAGATTCTGGTAAAATCAGAAGAACAGATAAAACCAGAACACTTGAATCTTTGAAAAGATCGTTAGATCTTATGACTGCTGAGGATGCAGCAATTTATAAAGAAATGTTAAAGGATTGTGAAGATAACGGAAAAACGACAATAGATGATCTGAAAGAATTTTTACGCAAACATAGAGAGAAGAAAGTCGATGCAGATTGATAAAGAAAAAGTTGAAAAAGTTGTGGCTGCTATAGATAATTTAGCAGCCACAGGGAATGATTACACGTTCGACGAGTTTTGCAGAGAACATAAGTTGTATAACGACAGCGATAGAGTCAGAGTAGATGGTATTTTTATGTGCTGTCCTTTTCATAATGACAAAAAGCCATCATGTTTGATAAGTGAAGAGAAGCGTATATTTAACTGCTTTGGTTGTGGGGCACATGGTAATTATATTTCATTTGTAACGGAATACCATAAGGAATTACTCGGTGAAGATACTTCCTATTATAAGGTGTTGAATGAAATACTCAGAAAAGACAGCAGAATTCAAGCAAAGGTTGGTTTTAGTAGTATTTACAAGAAAGAACATACAAGTGTTAGTGGCTTAAAACCACTAGCATTTGGTTCTTTTAAAGCAAGACAGATAGAAATTGGATATCCTGAACTTGCAACAATGATGCTGCAAAAAGGATGTACTTTGCAGCAGAAGAGATATGCAATTGTACTTATGCAAAAAGGATTAAACGCTAACACAATTAAAAAAGAGGTGTTTGATATGAATAACGAAAATAATAGTACAAATGGTACACTTTCAAATATTTCAAGACAATATTCCATGGAAGAATTAAGCAAGGAAGAGTGAGGTTTGATACATGAATACAGTAACAGGTATAATCGTTGATCGTCAGATACATAAATACAAAATAGTACGTAAAACAGATATGAAAACATTCAATATGAATCTAGGAAGTGGAAGAACTTGGAAGTTAGGTATAGATCCGGCTTCACATTTTACAGGCTTAGCTTTAATAGATAGTGAGACAAGATACGTAGTACTTTTAGACTGCGCTAGGGATAAGTGTCTGATGCCAGATGATTTCTATCAGGAGCTATTTTTATTAATTAAAAGATTAGTGAAAAATCAGAAAATTGAGAGAGTAGTGAATGAGAAGCCGTTCGTCAAAAATGGCTATTCTAGGGCAAGTGAAGTACTTTTGAAACTTCGTGGAAAGATCGAGGATTGGGTAAAGACAATACCTGAGTTGGTAGCCGGAGAGTTTGTACAGATTAATGTGAATGTTTGGAAGTCAAGAGTGATTGACAAATCCAAAGGTTCAAATAGATTTAATCAGAAAGGCGCTGTAGCAGAAGATTTGATCGATCTGATTCCTGAATTAGGTAATTATTACAATTTAGGAATAGGAGGAGATTTGGATTCGTTTGATGCCTTAGGTGCAATACTTGGATATCAGAAATATGCATACACGCCAGAAGGTTATAAAAAGATCTGTGGAGAAAAAGAAAAAAGTCACCACAGTTTGGTCGGTTACAAATGGATTGATGGCAATGCTATGAATCAGGATTTTTTAGCAGGATGGTTAGGTGAAGCTTTTAGTTTGGTGAAACCAGTACTTTTGGAATACAATACGGAGTATTCATTCATTGAAAATGTGATGATGGCTTCAACGAATAATGATGCAGTTATAACGATGTTGCCGCAGGCAGAATTGCAGCAATTTCAGTGGAAGTTCAATATAGATATCACAGAAAAGAATAAAGTGATGATTGCTCTGATACTTCGAACAGGGCATTATCCAAAATCAGTAATTGATTATATTACAAAAAGATTTGATGGTATGTCTGAAAGGCTTGGTGGTGAATAAATATGGTGATACTTAGTGTGCTGCGAGTATTGCTTGAATTTATGTTAGCAGTAGCAGCTATAGCTTCGTATAATTTTGGATCAGATTTGCTATGTGCAATAACAGGTTTGTACTTTTGGCCAGTAAAGCTCGTAGGCGGTTGCGCGAGTCTATCAGCCATGTGTTTTCTGTTAGAGAAGATAAAAGATGTTGTATACTTTCTGTTCAAAAGTTGCAATATTTGGATGTTAACACATAAGGATAGTAATTTGCGCAATGCTTCCAAAAATGTGGCATTAAATTGGAAAGAGATGGTTACAGTGGTTGCTTTAAATGCAGCAATTCGTAAAGCCTTGGAAGCAGTCTTACGGGATAAGAATTTTGAAAATATACCAAAAAGTATTCAAAATTTGGGAGATTCAAAATTAGGTCAGTTGAGTAAAAAGGTAGTTATAACAACAACGGATTATGCAGATGAGTGTGTGCTTGCCTGGTGCTATATGCATGATGATAAAGTTTTAAAGGAGTGTTTGAATGGTATAGCCACATTTATAAAAAATGCAGGAATACTTATGGTGACAGCGATTCCAAATATTGTTTTAGTGAATTTGCTTAAAGGTGTTACAGCACTGGGATATGTTTGGTTGTACATTAATTATGTTGGTTTTGGTGTTATGACAATAATACCTGCATACGTTGGCTTGATCTATTTTAACAGAGCTTTTTACACAGCAATACTTGAACCGTTTATGATGGCTAGTGTTGTACACACATACGTTAAGCGTATACGTAAAGATACTGATACGAAAATGCAAGATGATCTTCTTGCAAAATTGGACGGAATAGCAGGTATAAGCGAGATCAAGTCATTAATTGGAGGTAGTAATTTTGACAAAAGCACAACTGAAGAGTGTAGTAATTCCGAAGATGAGTGAACAACTACAAAAATTGGGTTGGTATCCTGTAAGAAATAAAAAATCAGGATGCCTGTTCAAGAATGGATGCGTTCTTACTTTTGGATCAGAGTATCTCACAGAGACAAAATACGAGATTGGGTGTGTGCCTGATGTAAAACATAATTACACAGAAAGTGATACAGTTACCAGGAACGGATGGATGATAGAAAAAGATGGATACTTACTTGCTATGGATAGTATACCAGCTAGTGTAGTTAAGGCACTGAGCACTGAGCAGTACTTTGAAGATCAAGTAATTTTAAGTTTACTGAAGAGAATCAATAGATACGCAGATATGAGTTACACAGAATTAGTCAATATTCGAATGAATAGACAATTGGTAGAGTCAATAGGAACTGCCAATATTTTACAGGAGTATAACGGTCAGTTACGTGATACAATGATGATTCGATGCTGTGAAGATTCAGACAAGTTGGAATCTGGTTACTATAAGATAGTGGCAGCAGATGATAATAGTATGACATTTGTGAAGCTTGAACAGAAAGAAGATTACACTTTGATGTTGAAAGGTGAGAAAATCAGATTAGCTACGTCAGAAATAGTTTCTCTCTTTAAAGGTGGTGTTGCAAAGGTAGCAGCCTTTGCAACAGCGCGAGTACCTGTGTACAAAGAGTTGGTTGCAAAGGTTACTAGCTATGAATGTAAAAAGATTCCAAACGAGTTTTACAATCTTGGTCTAAGTAATAGACAATTGGAATTGCTTGGGTATGCAGTAAGTAAAGTAGCAAATGTTATACCATTACTTGGGAAAAGCACAAGTTGTAGCTATGAATTTGCAGATGTGTTAGCAATGACCAGATGTGATTTGGGGAGACTGTTAGATAATACTGTATCTGTAGACTCTGAGAGTTTAATAACAAATATTCTAGTATCGGGTTTGAATTTAAATAGGTTCATAAGTGATGAGAAATCCGTTATTGATTCTGAAATGGTAAAGATGATGCTTTACGATTTCGAGAGGGATTTCGAAGATTTCAGAATAAGTAGTGGGTTGAATTATGCAGCTATGGATGTACAAAGTACAGAAGACGAAAAGTATGCAAAAATCATTTATTCATACGGTGAGGCAGAATCATCATTTTACAAAGGAATAGATGGCTACGCAGATTTTTACGGGAAAAGAAATGGAATTACAGACATAATAACAACAATAAAAGATAACGGTGTGAGGGATAAGACAGGCTATCATATTTTAATAGATAGTCTTGAACGCTCGAAAATCTTTGCATTTTTTGCAATACCTGGAGCAATGATAAATGATGCTGTTTGTTGGAATGATTTATTACAGAAATTTATTAATGAAGCACAGTATGTGGAGTGGTCTGCAGAGAATGGATTGATGCTTAAAACGATTTATGGAAATTTAGGAAGAGACGATAATGGAGTAATTTTCTTTTACAGCAATGGCAGACCAAGATTAAGAAGCATTACATTAAAGGATAGTAAAGATGGATATGAAAAAACATTTTTCTATGGTGAAGATCTACTACTTTCTAATATTTGTAATATTAGTGATTGTAGTTTTAAGTGGTAAGGTAAAAATGGATCAGTTTCATTATGAAACTGATTTTAACGATGATGGTGGGGATAGTTACGAGAGTTTGACATCCCCACTAGCTACAGCAATTAGTACGGACGATAGTAGTGTCGAGATAGTAAATAATTACAGAGTATACGTGAAGGATGGTGTGCATCTGCTAGTTGGAAGCGATAGTACCCTAGTAACATTCGATTACACAGGAACTGTAAAAATGGTGCTGAATGTGGAGTACTGTGATGGTACTATGAATCAGCTAAACTTCGAAAAAACAGAACTTGGAAGAGCGCATAGGATAGATGGAAATTTACAATCATTAGAGATAATGATTGATCCAATAAGCGACGAAAGTAAGGCATTAGTTGAGATAGATAATGCAGATGCTATAGTAGAAAAAGAATCTGCGAATACAATAAAGGCAAAAAAATCAGGTATTTTAGAATGCTGTGATGAGTACGGAACAGTGATTGACTCTTTAATAGTTAAAAAGGGTTGCGAATATGTGATAAATAAAAAAGTTGATTTGCTGACAATTTATTAGGTATCGGAGGAGAGAATGGAGACTGTAGACTTTTTTGAAAGATGCAATGAAATGATGTTTAACCTGAAAGACAGTAAAATTGGCACAGTTGAGTCTAATAAAATAGATAGATCAGATAAAGTTAAGAAAGCAACTGGATTTAACACGGAGGCTATTGATGAGTCAGAGGATGATGAGTTTGCAGAGTTTGCAGACACGGAAGAGAGTGCAGATGAATTTGCAGATGCAGGTATAGATGCAGGTATAGATGTAAGTATAGACGTGGAAGAAACTAGTACAGATGTAAGTGCAGATGTAGGTACAGAATCGTCAATCAAATTAATACAGTCGGTACCTGTTGAGTACGTTGTCAATAATTTGGATAATTTTATGGTATACGCAGTAACATACGTGGCACACGGCGATGTGAATGCAGTGCTAGATGTTTGGAACAAAAGTCATACAACAAAGGGCAGTACCATAAATAATTTGGATGATTTTCTGGTTGCTTTTGCATACGAACACTTTGCTGTAGAACTCAATATTGCAGAAGTTAGATCAATTACAGTACAGGAGGTACAAGAAAGATTTCTGAAATCAATAAATCAAAATGAGGTTTCACAGCCGCTTGAGCCAGAAAAATATGAGACTGATGAAATTAGTGATAATAAGCTAAGTCAGGTAGAATTGCAGAATAAACGCAAATTTGCACTACTTTCAATGGTAGTTGGAAACAAGCACGACTTGGCAGGTAGCTTTAATAAATATGCTATGCAGCTGCTTTTGTCAGTTTACAAATATCCGTTAAGATACGTGGCGGATGATATTGGCGATGTGATTTTATTCAAAACACCAGCAGGATTTAAGATAATGGACACAGTGCAGTTTTTGGCAGGCGATATGAAGGTTCCAAAATTTAAAGCATTAGCAGTACAAGAACTAAATGGGAAAGCTGGATTGTTATTTTATGAAGCAACCGATACGACGATAGATGCATTTATGGACTTTTCACAAAAATCAGAAAGCAGCTTTACAAAGTGGGCAAAAACAGACATGCGTCTGAGTAAGGGATGTGACAGATGGAATCTTGTTAGATTAATTCATAGTATAAAAGATCAGAAAGCTAAGAAAAGATTGTTTTCTCTTTTCGATGTACCATTTTTAGATTACTGGAAGTTAGACAGAGCTATAAGTTATTGTCTGGATAAGTTTCCAGAGTTTAAAGATGTTATGCAAGGCGATGATGTAATTGAAAAATTGTTAATAATGTCTAAATATACACATATTGAAAGCAGAACTGTATTTTTACTTAGATTCTTAGAGGGTTATTTAGGACAAAAAGTTAACAATTCTATAAGAGATTTAAAGAAGATTGATTGTAGTAAGATAACAGTGAATATAGATGGCAAACGACAGATAATTGACTTAAGAAGTTTTATTGCAGGCATAACTGCTTACAAAGAACTGTACGGGACTAGATTGAGAATTCAAATAGAAAATAATGACGAAATTTGTGTAATTGCTTGAAATTAGTAAGAACTCCTAGACAGTGTTTAAAAAATGCTGTCTAGGAGGTTTTATATGTATAGGGATGATTTATTCTACGAAGCGGTTAATGAAGTGAATGAGAAAAGAAAATTAGAGTTAGCTTACGATGTTTACTTTGCTAATCTGGGAATAACCGTTGAAATGATGAATTCATTACATGTAAGAAGTAGCTTGCGCGACGATTTTCTACAAGTTGCCTATCTTGCAATGGTTAAGAGCATACAAAGTTATGATAAGACGTCCGGGTTTTCAACGCTTTCTTATTATCGTATGTGTGTGAAGCATGAAGGTTACTTATTATGGCGTAAGTACATGAATGAATATTTAGAAGAAGAGAGTAGTTTAGATGCCGAATTATTAAAATCGGGAAATTATAAAAAAATGTACTCGATAGATGATGGTGTGATAAAACTGTTCATGAATGAATTTTTATGGGAGAGATTACATATCATTTTGTCAGAAGAGGATGCTACAATAGTCGAATTGAGATACTTAGAGAAGCAGACACTTAAAAAGATAGGAGAGATTTACGGAATAAGTGCTGAGAGAGTGAGACAGAGATTAATACTATCTTACAATAAATTGAAAGTAGATCAGGGAGTGAGAGAAGTAGCATGTTTCTATAATTACAAAGTTTAGTGAAGGGATCGCAATTCTGCGATCCTTTTTCAATTTAAGAAAGAGAGGATAAGACTTTGACAAGAAAAGCAACAGGTTTTGACAGGTTACATGAAAAAGAGGCAAAGGAAGCAGCAAAGGCAGAAATGGAGTACAAAAGCGGGCAGAAGAACCTTAGTGAAGTTATGGAAACTGCCCAGCTGTTAGCAACATCTGCTTTGCAGGATGATTTAGTTTACAAGATTAACAATGGTAAGGAACTTAAGTTTACTCCAAGAGTAAAGAGCCTTTTTAAAAAGCAGATCGATGATTTAACAAATCATAATGTAGTAAAGCTTGTAAATGGTAATTACAAGTGCCTTATCTGCGGTGAAAAAGCAAAAAATGGTGATGTGATGCTGTGTGAAACAGATGGAAGTTCAAACGCTGTTTGTTTTGATTGTTTAACAAATAAGAACACATACAAAAGCGATAGTGGACTTGAATTTATTAGGGTGCTCTAAATCAAAAATAGATCAAAACTTTAGAAAGTAAAAGCGTGGAGGTAGAGAATATGGCAGGGATTAAGTCTTACAGTGAGGATTCATTAGTAACCGACTTAACAGGTGAGATTGTTGAATCGGGTAAAAAGTTTCCTTATGTTGCATTGAAAAAAGGAGATATTATCAGTATTACAGGACAGTGTTCTGATGGAATTACTTACGCAGAGGAGTTAACAAGTAATTCAAATAATGTAGCAACGAGATTGCTTAAAACATACAAAAAAGGTAAAAGATCAGCAACAGTAGTTTACGTTGGTGAGAACTACGCTACAATTAGACTTACAGATTGTAGAAACGGTAACTGTGGTTGTGGTTGGAATGTTGCACTTAATTCAGGGGAGTTCAAAGGAGTTTACTTACTTCGGAGGAGTGCATAATGGTACGGTATGCAGCAGCCTTTGACAATGATGAACCAGAGTTGAGTAGCGCATTACTCAGATATGCTGATATAAAAAAGTTGTGGGATCGAAGCTCAGTAGTTTTACGGAGATTTTTAGTTTCACAATTTCATGAGGTGAATGGTAGTCTGGATATTGATGTGCTTAGAGGTAATGTAGTTGGTCCAATACTTAACTATTTGGAGAAAGGTTGTACAGATATCGAAGTGGTAGAGATGTCGGAGTTTGACTTTAAAAACTACAAATACTTTGATGGTTCACTAAATGAGTTTCAGAGCTTTTGTGAAGAAAATCAGTTGAATAGCGAGGTTCCAGATTTTATCAGAGAAACGGCATTGCGAAATAAGTATGGAAAGCTCGATGTCTGTGCAAGCCTTGCAAGGCTCGAAAGAGAGTACGCAGATTATGTACCAGATTGGGCAGTAAGTTACACTGATACTATAGATTACTTCAAAAGATTAGGTAAACTGAAAAGCGTAGTTCAGTACAAATGGGCAAGAAAAGCCTTGGCTATGGTGAGCAGGGAAGATCTTGAGCTACTGGAGGATATCGGTGATGTATTTGTGCGGCTTGCTTTAGGTGGGAAAGGGCTATTTGTTTTTAATCCTGGGAATGTGGTAGGTGTTACAGTTATTCTGAAGGAGAAGACACTTTGGTTTCCGAGTTATGAATGGAAATTAGTACGTGAGGTGATACAGAGTAGAGACTTTACTTTTTCAGTGAAAGAGATTAGAGGAGCTAGTAGCTTGATTATTGCAGAAAAAGGTAAAGAAATAATTCCTGTATGGATAGCTCTGAATAAAGATGCGGTCGATCCGGTAAAGGAGTACTTAGATTACGTTAACAGTGAACTTGGTACAAAATTTGATTTTGTACCAGAGAATTACTATACAGGTCTTTATTGTGCTATTAGTAATGTGATGTTACATAGATCGGATTGGCTGATATACTTAAAACTTTTTCCATTGTTAAAAGGATTGAAAATAAGAGCAGGGTGTTCTTTGCCACAGGCAATACTTAACAATTTTCCTAAACTGCAGTTAAAGGAAGATCGTAATCTTGCAATAGCAAAAGTTAGGATAGCTGAAAAAGAAAAGTCAGTAATACTGGCATACTTAGATGGAAGCTTAAAGGAGGCAGAGAAAGCAGGTGAACAAGTAAATGTTTGGGAGCAGAGTAAGGAGTGTAAGTCAGTTAGGGATCTTACTGATGTTGGTAGCGTTGTTGACTGGTTGCGGAGTAAACAACAAAGGCAGTAAAGAAGCTGCAGATGGCTCTGACGAAATAGAATATGGTGAAGTGATTGAATGGATAAAATCGACCGAAAGTGTTGATGAAAAGCAAGACAGTCCAATTTACGATGTGGATAGTAGTCTGCCATTGCTCTGTAATGGAAAGAATTTTGGAACAGTGAAGATCAACTGGATTCAGAAAATCAATATTCCAGATTTCTATAATGCGGCAGCGAGTACGGCTGGGATAGATTACAGTTACACAATTAATTTACATGTTAACTTTAATTCGTTGGATTCTGATAGACAAGTAATACTCACATTTACACCAGCTATGGAAGATAAAAATAATACAGTAGTTGGTAAAGAGTGCAGTGTTGGTTGGACAGGATTTGCAAAAACAGCACAGCTGTATGATGAAACGACAGAGGCAGATGTTGAAATTGGTTTGCAACCTGAAAAGTCTGTAGAAGATACAGACACATTGGAATTTGGGATAAAAGACAATAAAGGCAGAGTATACGATACGATAGAGCTAAATGCTGAGAGTTTGCAAAATGCAGAAGAAGTAAACACTTCAATAGCTACAGACAGTAAATCTATTGAATTGGTGAATGGGGCAGTTGTGTCAGTTGGTGTAGATGATGTGACAATCAACACAGTAAAGAATAGTCAAGATGAGGTAGAAGGGAAGTACTATGATTTGGATTGTAGTGTTAGATACGATAGTGCACCAACCAATCAGAGGGAAGACGCGATGTTTGATTCATCTGATAATAACAGATTGAGAACAAAGGTTGTTTTCGGGGTAGTTTCAGATGTGGATGACACAATAGGTTATGATAGTTTTCCAGATGTGACAAGGCAGGTGTACAGTGATGATGATTTCTACTTTGATAATTATGTAGAGACAAAATTCAAGAAAATAGATCCCGGTCAGACTTTTACATTTACAACCAATAGAGAAGTGCCAGCAACAACAGGATCGCCAAAATACGTACGGGTTCAATTTGAATTTCCTGAAGAAGCAAATTCAAGAAGTCTTGAAGAGATGCGGTATTTTAACGGAAGATTCTGTGTGATACAGAAAGAAATTACTACGAGACAACTTCAACCAACTCCTGAGAATGAATAGAAAGGTTGTGGTTAAGTAGATGAAAAAGAAATTGATGATAGGAATAATAGTAGCAATTAGTATGTCTGCTATTGGGTGTGGAAAGGACGTAAACAAATTACAGGCTGATGAAGCAATACAAAAATATTTAGAAAGTGATTCTGGTGATGATCTTTTAAATAAAATAAAAAAGAAGGCAGTAATTGCTGATTTTGAAGGTGAAGAAGGTACTTACGAGGTTAGTCTGAATGTCCCAGATCTTGATACAATGACAAATATTGCTAAAAACGATTCAACCGGATTTTGCTCAGAGTACCAAATGCTGAAATTGGAAAAGTGTACAGATGAAGAATCCAAGCAATTTGTTAAGCAGTACTTTGCCAAGATTTTAGGAACAACGAGTTGTGGGACAAAACAGATGACACTGAAAGTAAATGGTGAGAATGTAGATGCATCAGAGCTTGAAAAATATGTGCTGACGTATGATTACGATGGTGTTTTGGGTGGCTTGTACTCAGATAGTTCTACAGTGGAAACTGGGAACTTGGATACAGAGCTTGCTCAAGATTCCATTAAGATGATCAAGACGTCAGATACATTTATGTTTACGAAAGATAAAAAGACATTTCAGGTCTCAAATGTCGTGGTAAAAGAAGGGTCAGATGCTGTGCAAGAAATTAATAAATTAAGCACAGCTAATAACTTTAAAAAAGGCGAAGGTAAATGCTATTATTTAACGTACGATATAACTAACCTAGCAAGTGAAAGTTGTTTGATAAAGAATGGATTTGCAATGGTAAGTGATGGTACTGTAATAGAGTTAAAATCAGATGTTACTGGATTGAAGATAGTTAACAAGATTGATTCAGGTGAAACAAAACAATTTTCGTGTTTTGTAGCGGGACCTGACAATAGTGAACTGTATTGGTTGAGTACCAGAAACGGCAAAGGTACCAATGGGAGTTATACTTTTAATGTTGTACTGTAGTAAGTGAAGTCACTTGTTATAATGTGCAACAAGTGACTTCACTAATACGGTTGGAGGTATAACTATGAGCGAGAAGATTTTAATTTATGTGGATGCTGAAAATTGTTCAGTTGCAAAATTCGATCAGTTTGTCGAGGAGAGCAGCAAGGATTTTGATTGCCATGAATATGTCGTGATAGGCAAGTTTTATGGCAATCATAGTGTTCTTGGGGAAATTGCTATAAGATGTATGCAGGAAGGTTATGAGTACGTAGATACTTTTATGATGAATACATCGAACAAGAATGTAACAGATATGAAAATAGTTGTGGATTGTATAACGGATGTTACAACCGTTTACAAAAATGAAGTCGAGATAGTATATGTGGTGTCATCAGATCATGATTTTATGCCATTAGCTTACAAGTTAAAGAGTTTAAAGTGTAAAGTGGTGATGCCATTTTTGAGTGAGTCATTGGCTTATAAAACGTGTACTGATTTGTCAAAGTTTTTAACTGACAATGGATACGATAGGATAGTCCGAGATAGAATTATGGACAAACCATACGATATAATCAAGGATTTAGCTGGAAATGATTTTAATGATGAAATAATAGAATCATTTATCAACAAGAAGAAGAAAAAGATTGCTTATTATTTAGCAGATTTACTTGGATTAGATGTTGCTAATGATGTGCTAAAAATAGATGCAATGGAAGTTTCATACGAGGCAATACGCAAAATAGTAGATTTGGGAAAAATAAAAAATATTGCATTATTTCAAATCTATACAAGCAAAATGTATGGATTATTGTTACCAATGCGTACAACAGAAAGTTTACTTGGAGGTGAATGTGATTGGCAAGAGCAACAGGTTTCGATAGTTTAAAAAATGAAGAGAACAAAGAAATAAAATCTGAAAAAATGGATAGGGATGTTGTAGAGATCAAAAAGGCTGTTGGATTTGGTGATAGTACAGAAGAGAGTAGTCAACCAGTCGAGAAAGCTATAGAGCAGAAAGAAGTAAGTTGTGAGAATGTAGAAGAAGATGTAGAAGAGGATGCAGAAGAGGCTGTAAAGCTTGCAACACTTTCTATGCAGGAATCAAGAAAATTAAGAGATAAATACAAAAATGAAGAACACACAGTCGAAGATGCTGTGAAAGAGGAAGAAAATTCCAAAGCAGAGGAAGAAGATTCCAAAGCAAAAGAAGAGGCTCTGGAAGCAACAAAAGAAGTGACTCCGAAAGCAGATAAAGATCATTCAGTGATTAACGAAATAATAGAAGATTCTGATAATAGCAATAGTGGTAGATTAAGTTCACTGTGGAAGAAATTCTCTGCCGCAGCTAATGAATTTAATGAGCATCCTCTCAGGGTTTCTTCCAGAGTACTTGGTACAATGATTGCGAGTAGATTTAGAAAGCGTGGACTTAAAAAAATTAAGAAGCGAGGTGCAGAAATAATTTCAGGCGATTTCACATTAATAAAGTCTGGTAATGCATTGTTAGTGTGGAAATACAATGGAGCAAATGCAAATGTTGTTGTTCCTGCGACTGTAGGAAATCTGCCTGTGATAGCAATACATCCAAATGCATTTACAAATAATTTACTGAGTGGTGGACCACTTATGTCATTTTCTACAAGATCTATTGCAGCAGTACTTAAAGGTAATACACTGGAAAGTGTGAATACTTTTGACTTAGCAAATAGCATGTCAGGTATAAAATCAGTAAAGTTACCAAACACTCTTACAGCAATTTACGAGGGAACATTTTCATGGTGTAAATCAATCGAAGAAATAGTAGTACCTGAGAGTGTTGTTTCATGCTCAGTGATGGCATTTAGTTTAAGTGATGTGAAACGAATAATTTTCAATGGCAGTATACCGTCTAATTTCAAGCCAGACAAGTTTAATGGGGAAATTTGGAGTAGGTATGAAAAGTAGATGGGTAGATTACTGTATTGCTTTTGTACTTGGGTGCTTAGCATTTTTGCTTTGCGATACAGGTAGCATTGGATACGAAAAAGATGTGACTGTAAAAAACGATGCACATGTAGTTGAGTTAAAAAATGTGAAAGCGCCTGAGTACAAAGAAGACTTTGCTACATTAGATGTTGGTGACAAAAGCTTGATAGTTTACTGGGCTATCGGAATTTCCAATGCTTCCAATTTTATGTGGTATAACTCAGGGTATCCGGGATTTGATTACCCAATGGTTATTGAGATTTGTAAAGAATCTATCAATTACTTTAAGGATGAGAATTGTGTGAATTTGACAACTCAGTGGGGGAATTATTCATACAAGAAGATACTAGATGGGTTTGCCTACAAAGAAAGTGATAATTTGGTTGACAAGAATACTGGTAATCCAGTGATTAATTTTGGAAAGATAGGAGAGGATCTAGTAGTCTGGGATAAGACTTCACAAATATATTATGTTTATGAGAAAAAGAAAGGTACAACGATTCAAATTTAGTGTAGTAGTAGTGGTAGTAGTAGTAGTTGGTATGACTATGGCATACCTATTTCCATTAAATGTTGTCGATGGTAGATCAATGTTACCAACGCTTTGTCCGGGAGATGTAATTCTGACTAGCAGATTATCAAAGGTAAACAGAGGGGATATTGTAGTTGGTTTTCTTAATTACGATGCAAAAAAAGAATTAGTAGTTAAAAGGGTATTAGCAGTTGAAGGTGATACCATAGAGATCCAAAAAGATAAAGTGATTGTTAATGATAGGATAGTTTACGAAGATTACACACTTGATGCAACAATGAAACAGACAATGAAAGAGACAACAGTGGAGACTGGAAAGTTATTTGTACTTGGTGATAATAGAAATGACAGTTGTGATAGCAGAAGCGCAGGGTGTATGAACGCAGATGAGTGTATAGGGGTGGTGAAAAGAGTGATTAGTACAGCACACTAGGTGTTGGGCATAAGCCTAATAAACTAGGAGGTGATTGTATGAGTCAATCAAAATACTACAACAACTTGGATCTGGATCTGTACACAGGAATGCTATATCTGGTGAATGGAGAGAATAGCTTTGGGTTAGCGCGAGAGGATTACCCTGTAGGTATGCTGCACACAGAATTTTGTAATTGCTTGAGCAATTTTGAGAAATACTCTGTTTTAGAGAAACGGGCGATTGCATTGGCAGTAATGGGAACTGAATTTGAAACTGAAGAGATGAACAACGCTGTACTTGATATGGCTGTTAATGGGAATGATGTAATTGCAAGAATCGCATACGTGAGGTCAAGATTTGCAATTCCAGAGTTTAGGCAAAAGATAATTCAGTTAATTTTGAACACGAAATACAAAACAATCGAAGATGTTGTATTGACTGTGCTTTCTATTGATCCGGACAATACATTTGGTAGTGAGGCTTTACTAATTCAGTTGATCGAAGAACTGAAAGGTAACACTGATTTTATTGTTGCTAATAAAAGTTGTTTTAAACTGTTATTAGATTGGAATGAGAAATCAACAATGAAAGTAGATTTGCTTGTTCTATTGAATACTGCAATTGCTAATGTTCCTGACAGTGATTCCGCAATAGTTGGCGAACTTTTATGGCATGGTTTTCTGTACAAGGATGTATTGCGAATTGCAGTGACAATGAGAAAATACGATAAGCGTTACACACGTGGTTATAGGAAAACTGAGAAAGCAGAGAATAATTTAAAAGTTGAGTTGGCACAATCATTTAAAGCTTGGAGTGATAGTGAAAAGGAATTGATCAGAGAATTCAGAACGCTTGATAGTAGGATATTTGCCACAAAAAATTATGTGTGGTTTCATGATAATATTGAATTTAGACTGCCGGAGTTACAGCTTAATTTGAAAGATAAGCGTTCAATATTTAAAAAGGTAGAGTGCCTTACCGATTTAGAAAGATGTGTGCTTGCAATAAAAAATGATTTAAATAGGGATCAAGCAGGAGTTTTGGGTATAAAGTTTTCAGAATGGAGTAAATATGCACAAACCCTTTTTGATCGTTACAATTATGATGGATCATTAAAGCCGGCTGATAGTACATTTTTACTGAATAGTGTTGAATACAAAGATCTTACAGATAGTCCGGAAGATTATAAAATTCTTGCAGCAATGATTGAAATGAATAGTCTTCCAACAAGTGAGTACACGGTTGATTTAGCAAATAGAATTTTACCATACTCACAGGAAAGCTATTTGAGTATTATGGAATTTCTTTACGATAGTGATGAACTAACACCTGAACAGATACAAGAGTACGAAGAGCTATACTATGCGAGTGATAGTGCTGAGTATGACTATGATGCCAAACTTGCCATTTACGATGAAAAAGGTAGTAGCAGTGAAAGTAGCTTGGGATCGAGAGCTATTTGGCAATTACTAAATGAGACAGTTGAAGATAAACAGCAAGTTTATGATGTTTTAAAAAATACAAAAATTCATCAGTACGATGTGGAAAAATTTATTAGAGCAGGAAGAGTGCTTACTTCTCTGGTAAAGTACGAAAAATTCACAACAGAGAAGGATGAAGAAACAACACAGATGCTAAATCTTGCAAGTAATACAAGATTTAGAGATTTTACTGATTTGACACTGAAGCAATGCTACAATGGATTGAATACGGCAGCAAAGTTGCAATATGCATACAATAATATGGTGTACGGGCAGCGAGAAGTTTATGAAAATGTTATGCCTAATGTTATGAGAGATTGGGTATTGACTGGATCACCCATAGCCACAATGAGAGAGAAAGTATCCATAAGTAGTGCTTTGGGATTAACAAAAGATCAAGAAGAAGAATGGCTTTCAAAAATAACAAAAGATATGTATGATGCAAACAGTGTTACCTGTATGAGTTTGACAATCGGGAGATTAGATAACGAACTTTGTGTACTGGCAAGTATTGGAGTTATAAATCTGGAAGGCGAAAAGACAGGTGGTATTGAATTGCCCGTTTGGGTATTAGATGATACTGGGATACAAAAGGATGTTGTGGTAACTGGCTTGGCTTTTGGAAATCCAATGAGTGTACAAGGGTTGCCAGAGATTTATTGTGATACAAAAATACAGTTAACACTTAGAAAAGTTAACTAACAAACTATTGACTACTATTTATGAAGTACTGTAAAATAGTAGTCAATTTTTATTTTTATTGGGGGTCTTATGAACACAAGATATATCGAATTGAAGATTAATGAATTGATAGAAATGGGTTTAGTAAAGCGTAGTATAAAACCATATTTATTACAGAATTTAGAGAAAGTTTCTGAAATGTGTAGGGCAAAAGAAATAACACCAAGAACACCAAATTTTATGAATAAGCTTGCAGATGTCTGCAATACAGTAGGTGTAATTGTGTCATACTCTTTTAAAGAGGCAATGAAGAAAAATGGTTGTACTGATGCCGAACAATTTATGAATGAGTATTGGTTTCAGTCAATACATATTTCAAATGGAAATAAAAGTGCATGCACCTTAAAACTTAGTGATTTGTACAAGATTTGTGGCAGTGTGGAATTTTTTGATACATGCACTGATAAGGGACCAGAAGATTACTTACATGGAAATTTCACAGATGATGAATTAGGGATGCTACTGAATGTAGCAGAAGGTTTAGATGTCGAGTATGTACTGGATAGTTTGCCAGAGGATGAAACACAAAATGAAGTAGAAAAAGTAAAGACCTCAGTGGTAAGTGATGAAAAGATCAATGATGATGCTGTAGATGTCAATGCCACTAATAAGCATGGGGCTGTCTTAGAAGAGGTTTCTCGAATGTTTGATGAAATTACATCAGCCGATACAATTCGTACACAATCAGAGATAATTAATGAATTAAATGAAGAGACTGAGACAGCCTTAAATGAATTGTATAAAAAAATGATTGGTAATGCTTTTTGTGGTAAAAGAGAGACAATAGCAACAGCAGATGAGTTAGTAGATACAGAGCAAATAGCAGAGTTTCTTGAAAAGCAAGGATTTACAGTACAGTGCAATGATAGGGTAGTGGTGAAGACTACAGTAAAGTGTGAGATTAATGAAGGCTACAAAGAATCAGATTTGCAAAAAATGGCAGAGTTGCCAAATGCCGTTAATTTGGCAGTTATAGCAGATTGCTGTAAATACTGTATTAAACCTGCAATCTTGAAAAAAGTTATAGCAGATGTGATCGATGCTCTTTACAGAGTTACGATAAAAGATACAAGAATTGTAATGCAAAAGGTTGAGACTATTACAGATGCATACAGTGAGCTGTACGCTGCGCTGATTAGCAAGGGATTTAGCGTGACAAACTATCAATGTTATTTTGTGATAAGGTGGTGATTTTTATGCAATGTAATCTGGTTAGTGTACTTGCTGAAAAGACAAGAACGGCTTTTCAGAGATTAGGTATTTGTTGTTGTGTGAGTTTACTGCTATTAACATTGACACAACTTTTAGTTAGTAAAATTATTGCAATTCTTTGGGCTGTAAGTGTTTTTATAATGGTTTGGTTTGCATTAGCGAATGTTTATTTCTTTTCGGTTGGACTGCTGGTCTGTTTTACCAATTTTGGATGGAAAAATAAAATGCCATCTAAATCTGTAAAAAGAGCACTTAAACTGAGTACAGATTGTAAATGCAGATACTGGTATGTACCTTTTTGTGGGTATTACTATGACGAAGAAGGGATTGGAAAATAATGAAAATTAAAGAATTGACAGATGGTTGGAGAGGCGATTTTAGAGCACTTGTAGCTTCTATTACTACGAAGCTAAAAAAGAATGGTGATGAGTACTACGATGTAGTGCTGATGGATAGTTCAGGAACTATTGCTATGAAAGTTTGGGAACCATGTACGTTTAAGATATTAGTAAATCAAGTGGTGGAGGTAAAAGGTGCTACAGTGCAAGAATACAATGGTGTCTTGCAGATGGCAGGGAAGTCCTTCAGTGTGTGCGAAGATGCAAAACCAGAAGACTTTTTGCATAGATCTGAATTTACGACTGAATCAATGTGGAAGGCTTTAGACACAGTGCTCAATAAGGTTGAGGATAAATACTGTAAAGAATTGATACAGGCTGTAAGAACGGATACAGATTTTGTAGAAAGATTCAGTAAGCATGGCGCAGGTAAGAAGTTGCATGGAGCATACATTGGTGGATTACTGGAACATACATTAAGGGTAGTTCAGATAGCATACAAGATAGCTTTGGTTTACGGAAATCTGAATACAGACTTGATAATCACATCAGCATTTTTTCATGATATAGGTAAGTTAAGGGAATTTTCAGAATTGCCAGCCAGTGAATATGGTGATGAAGGAAATTACTTGGGACATCTTGCAATAGGTGTCTTGGAAATAGAAAAACTGACAGCCAAAATACCAGATTTCCCAGAGGATGTAAAATTAAAAATTATGCATTGTATAGCATCCCATCATGGAAAACTTGAATTTGGTGCAATAAAATTACCAGCTATTCCGGAAGCTTTTGTGGTGAGCGAAGCAGATATGATTGATAGCAGATTAAATATTTTTGGTGAGAATACTATACAGGGAAAGTGGTCTGAAAAGAATTTTCTGTTGGGCACTGCAATTCATTTCGGAGGATTTGAATATGAACAGTAAAAATTCAATCTTAGAGGAGAGGAAAAATGAAGCCTATTTTTGACAGAGAGTGTATTCAGGTTGGGTGGTATGAACCATGTGACAAGAATGTTTTTGATAAAGAAATGCATTGGGTTGCATTTGTGGATAATGAGTATCTTTACTCTACATCTTTCAAATGGTTGGGTGCCATGATTGATGGAATTTTTGTTGATAAGAGTGGTGATCCAGTTTGTTGGTTGGAAGGGGGAAGTCTAAAGGGAGTATATAATTTGACTCCACCGGTGACATTTCCGGCAACGCATTTACGACCATTAACACCACTTCGTGAATTTACACCATTACGACCATTAACACCACTTCGTGGATTTACATCATTACGCGATTGGTCACCATTAAACTGGGATGAGTACATAAATCCTAAATAAGTGCTATAAAGCTCAAGTAAGTTGATTTTGTGACAACAGACTTGAGCTTTATTTTATTTTAATCAGCATTCCTTTAGCTGTAATTCATTCCGGGGGATTTGAATATGAACAATAAAAATTTAATCTTCATAGATTCTTCTGCAATACTGAATGAGATAGGCGAAAGTGTAACGGAGAAGATGCAGCAATACTGTGAAGATAATAATATCTGTGTATTTAACAAAAACAAGAAAGTACCTAAGAGGTGGGGCGGTTACTTATTTCCATTAAAATTAAGAAAATACACAAAAGAGGAAGTAGCAGCGTTTCATAAAGAGATAGCAAAGTTTTGTACAGATGAGAGATTAAGGGAGGTAGCAGATAGGTGTTATAAGGATACAAGACGTTTACGTAGAAAAGGAAAAGAAGTCAATGTTTGTGTTGGATTAGTGAAAGCGTGTAGAGATGTGAAGCATGCTGGTATTTTAATAGTATGGGAAAGGTAAATAAATGAGTGAGATTTGTAAATTGCCGGAGTGGGATGTTGTAAGTATCTCAAATGATGGAGAGGCAGTAATGGCTTCTGTTCTTGGTGAAGATCTTGTAATAGCAAAAGCAAGATCATTTACTAAAGTGGCTGATATGAAGAAAGTGAGATCAGCATATATCGATGCATTAAAGAGAGAAACTGATGTTGGAAGTCTGTCTGTAGATGATTCAATCACAGTTGATGGACAAAATTGGTCAACACATTTTATTCAGATAGATCAAGGAGATGTGGAGTGTATTTTGTATGCGGACACATGTACTGTTGAGGATATTAACGTGTTAGAGATACAATTTTCTAGTCTTGAACAATACTTAGGATTTAAACCAAAGTTAGCTGAATTAGTAGCGGCTATTAATTTTCACGCTCTGCGCCGTGAATACGGAAGGATAGAGTACTTGGGTGTTGAGGTGAATGCAATCGCTGTTTCTAATTTAGTTTACGGTGGGTCAAATTCTGAGAACGTAATGTTTTTTACTGGAAAGAATCGATATATCACAGTAAGCGTTTCACCAGAATCGCACGGAAGTGCCCTGCAAAGGGAATTAGAGAAGAATAGATTAGAAAGTGTCACATCCAGAATAGTTGATGGAATTTTGTATACGAAATACTATGTACATAATAAAGCTGGGAAAGTAACCGGTATTCTCGAATTTGGTACGATAGAGAAGGATGGTGTCAGTATTGAAGTATTTGGGTACAGTAAAAGTGAATTGGATACATTTATAGTTAACGATATAAATTTGACGATAGGGGGTGTGGTAAGCAGTGCTAAGACGGAATAGACGATACAATAGGGATGATCGGTACAGTAGGAGAGAGTACGACCGTAGGGAAGATAGATACGATAGAAGAGAGTACGACAGGTACGAGGACGATAGAAGGTACAGACATGGCAGGTACGAGGACGAAGACTACGACTACAATCCACATGATACCATAACAGGTAGATTAATCGAAGGTATTTCAAACGCTTTTACGTCTAAGAAGAAGAAGGCAGTGAAGTGCGAAAATGTTACATTTGATTCCGCTAAAAAAACTGGTTCCTATAAAAATCTGAAAACGGGTGAGGTGATAAAATGTGAAGATCCTTGATTTGGTTCAGATGTTTACACTGTTAGAGGATATTGAGAGATATGATGTAAGCACCTTTAGACATTGTGTACGTGTAAATTCTTTAGCAATGCAAATAGCAGACAACTTGGGGTTGAGTGAGACAGAAAAGCAGGATCTTTTTGTAGCAGCACTTTTGCATGATTATGGAAAGATTTTTATTCCTAAAAATCTTCTTTTTAAGTGTTCAAGAATGTCTAAATATGAATATGAAATAGCAAAGTTACATGTAACTTTGGGTACGGAATTTTTGAATGGATATGATTTTATTTCAAGTGAATCAATGGATGGTATTTCACAACATCATGAAAGACTTGATGGGTCAGGATATCCAAAGGGTACAAAAGATATAAAAATACTAGGGAGAATACTAGGTGTAGCAGATGTTTTTGATGCTTTAACAAATGATAGATGCTATAAAGGGCCTTGCTCTGTAAAATACTCATGCGATGTAATACGTAAAGATGGAGGAATAAAATTTGATGAAAAAGTCATTGACAGCCTTGAGACTGTCGTCACTTCTAATCACATTATCGATGACAGTATGTTCACCATTATCAGAGAGAAGCATAATTAATGCAGCACCTGTGAGTGGTGTGACAGGAGCAGTAGCAGAAATTTACGAAGCAACTAATGAAACAAATGAGAAAGGTAAAGTAATTGGCGCCACGAAGGATAGCACAATCTATGAAGATAAAGCGTGCACAAAAGTAGAAAACAGAGTGTACACAAATCAGATTGTTCGAGCGTTGGAATTAGATCCAAATACAAATATTTACACAATACAGTACGGAAGTGATGTAGCTTACGTAAAAGCAGAAGATTTCGTAAGTGGTGATAAGCTTCTGAAATATGTGGTAGATAATCCAAATTGGTTTAAACGAAATGCGGTGATCACAGAAGATACTACAGCTTACGACTGGGTGACAGGTGGTAGTGCAGGCACTATAAAAAGTGGTGAAAAATATCAGATCTCTTCAGAAAGTGATAATTACTACACAGTGATCAGCACTAGTCTTGATAACGATGATAATGAAGTAAATACATTAATCAATGTTGATAAAGACAGCGCCAGATTGGAATACGATATAAGAGTAACTTCATACAGTGATGGTGATACAAAGGTAAGCAATGAGTCATTAGATGTGGTTGAACTTGCGTGTAGTTTAGTAGGGACACCATACGTTTGGGGTGGAACAGATCCTGCCACAGGCGTTGATTGTTCGGGATTTGTACAATACGTTTATAAACAGTTTGGATATAGTTTACCAAGATGTTCTTGGCAACAGGCAGAGATAGGAACGAGAGTAAGTTTTGATGATTTAAAACCAGGAGATTTAATTTTCTATCGGAGGGGCTCAAGAATTGGGCATGTAACTATGTATATTGGGGATGGTCAGTGTGTGCAGGCTAGGAGTAGACATTATGGTGTATGCATAACGCCTTATGATTACTCAACGCCATTGTACGCTGTAAGAATTTTAAAATAAGGTGGTACAGGATATGAGGAAGAATGTTGCAGTTATAGTTACTGTGGTGTTAGCAGCATCACTGGCGACTACCACGGGGTACACGTGGTATAAGTACAAAGAGTTGAAAGCTGTGGATACAGAAAATGTTCAGACACTACAGCAGCAACTTTTAAGCAGAACAAGGAGCGGTTACTTGGCATTGACAAATATAAAAGCTGGAGATATCGTTACAGATTCAATGGTAGTTTTCGCATCAAATATAGTCTCAGATGTCACACAGGATAGATTTATAAATGCTGATGATATCGGTAAAACGGCAGCTACCAATATTGAAGCAGGTATGCCTGTTTACAAAAGTAATGTCACAGATGAGTCTCCAGATGCATTAAGAGAGCGTGAGTGCTCATTTATTTGGTTAAATTCAAATCTAAAAGATTATGATTTTGTGGATGTTCGAATTCTTTTTCCGAATGGAGAGGATTATATAGTGGCAGCAAAGAAATCAATCTACGACACAAGAATACAGGTCAATGATGTATTCTTGCGTTTGACAGAAGAGGAAATTCAGCTTTTAGATGCAGCGATTGTAGATGCAAATATGCACAATGCTAAAATTTACGTAACAAAATATGTTAATCCGGAAATACAGGAAGCTTCTGAAGTTTCATACAGTCCGAGCAGCGATGTAATGCGAGTGATTGCAAATGATCCTAATATTGTGGATGTAAGTGCAAGTGCTTTAGCAGTTGATGCTCGTGCAGCAATGGATAAGCGTATGCAGCTTTTTGAAGAAGCGTACCCATCTTTTACATTGGATGAAAATGCAGGAACAAACTCAAATTATGATGAGCAATTTTTTAATGCAGAAAGTGAGGTAGTACAGTAGTGGCAAAAACATTAGGATTTGTTGGAATTGAAAGCTATGATGTGATGCTTACTTTGACCGCACTTTTAAAAGAGTTAGGGTTGAGTGTAGCATTACAAGATTTATCATACGATAAAAGCTTGGTGTACTCAATTCCAGGATTAAATGACTGCGATGGTAGCAAAGTCTGTGAATGGCATGATTGCTTGGTTGCTGATGGAGAATATGATTTTCCAGAAACAGATTATTTGCTGATTTACTTCGGAAGAAATCTTAACAATACAGATCAGTGTGATGAAATCTATGCTGTTACGGATCAGCAAAAGCATAATATTGAATTCTTAAAGCAGTTAGAACTAAATGGGGACCAGTACCCTGTCGTAATTTACAGGCACTTTCAAACAAAGATAAAGAAAAGTTATGTGGCATATGAATTACAGTTTCTTGAATTAGAAGAAAATGCTTTGTTAGAGATGCTTGACACAGAGCAAACGATCGAAATGAAAGTTGCTATGCAGTACAATGTTGATAAGTGCATTCGCAAAGTTAGTCAGGATACACTGAATGTTTGTAAGTTTATAGTTGCAACAGACTTTTCAGAAAAGCAAGTGGAATCTGCAGTAAGAGTTGTTAAAAAGTTAGGAATGAGGTAGGAATATGATAGTAGCATTTTGGAGTCCATTTGCTGGATCTTCAACGTCTAGTACATTACTAGCGACAGCAATAGTGACAGCAGCGTCATGCAGAACGAGGTGTTCTGTGATGAGTTTGGGATACGATACAGAAAGTATATTTCCGTATTTTATGCCAAATGAATCATCAGAGTTGCATTTATTTGAAAATACAGGTATAGATGCTCTTTTTAGAACTTCTAAAAATAAAGTTGCTACAGTCCAGGAAGTTGAGGACTGTTCTTTTTCTTTTTTGGAGAATAAGTTAAATGTTTTCACACAATCAAATGTAGCAACAGAAGTACTATACTATGATAATTTAAAAAGTGCAGTAGCAAATGTCTTTGAAGGTTTGAGGAACGCATACGCAGTAAGCTTTGTGGATACAGCTTCAGGAGTAAATAAGTACTCAAAAGAGGTATTAAATTTAGCAGATCTGGTTGTGATTTGTTTACCACAGACGCAATACAGAATTGATAAGTTCTTTAAAGATTACGATTTTAAAGGATCTAACGTGATGTATGCGATTGGTAATTACGACGATCGGCAGAAAACAAAAGCCTTCAAAATAATGATGCAATACACAGTAGGAAAAAAGTGTGGACAAGTGCTTACACTCCCAAATAATCCAGAGTATGCAGACAGTATGAATAACAGGGAAGCGATCAGGTACTTCTTGAGAAATATTGAGTGTACACAGAAAGATCCGAATTATCATTTTATCCAATCAAGTACGAAGATTGCTAAGGATATACTTAAGCGCTGTAAGATAAGTAGTACTGTTGGAGGTGAGTGATAAATGAATGTTGTTTTGATTTTAATACTGATACTTGGTTACATCTTAGTTGTGCACAAGATACTTTTTGGTAAGATGAGGAGTGACCTTGAATCTTTTGAGGAGGATACTTTAGATAAGTACTCAATAGAGTACTTAAAAGATAGTACAGTGCAGCTGCTTGATGATACGCTTCAGACAGATTATTCATCATTGAATCTGAATAAATATGAGCAGTTAAAGTGTGAACGTAACCAGGATAAACTGCGTCAGTGCTTGAAAACATGCTCCTGTGGGGATTTACTTGCAAAACAGTACGTAAAAGATTTTATAGCCGATCTTTTACAGAGAAAATTAAATATAACTGAGACTACGATCAATAGTGTAATTCCTTTCACTGGGGAGGATAAACTGTCAGTTATTGATAAGTTTGAAATACTGATTTATCTATACGAACGCAAGTACGATGCAGAAGGATTTTCAATGTTTATACTTGAGAATGGTTTGAATGATCCGCATGGGGATGGCAGTGCGCTTCACTATGTAGTCGTAGATAGTGATATATGTGATGTATTTACGAAGATGCATGATAAAGTTGAGAGTTTATCCTTTTATGATAAACTCTCAATTTTGACTCAGAGAGTTTATGAGCTGTCCTACGGCTTAGGCGCGATCGATACAATTAGATATATGAATATCGATGGTTTCAATGCCGGTACATCAGGAATCCCGGATACAATGTACTTGGATGGTGAGTTAAGTAAGTTAGTGCTTTCACCTATAGATAGTAGCCTGCCATTGTTCTCCTTTAATGCCATTTGGGCAATGTTTCATGGTGTTCAAATTAATTTACGATTTTTAGGATTTGAATCCCAAAAAGAACTTGTTAGAGTTTGTAAACGTATTTACAAATACAATAATCCAGGTGCTCTGGATGCTGCACATCCTAAAATTGTAAACTTTACAAAGGATGGGTGTCGTATTACTGTAGCAAGACCACCTATGGCAGAGTCATGGATGTTTTTCTTACGTAAGTTTGGATCAGCACCAAGAACACTGAAAAGCAGTTACCCATACAAGGGATTAGAAAAACTTATAGAAATAATTAAGTGGATTGTACTTGGAAATATGAACATAGCTGTAACAGGAGGACAGGGTTGTGGTAAAACATCCTTTTTGAAAATGCTTCCTGCATTTATGAGAGCTACAGAAGCCCTGCGAGTACAGGAGATGGCGTTCGAGACAGAGCTTAGAAAGTCATACCCTTACATGAATATTGCAACATTTGCAGAGACGCCGACAGTTTCAGCCGAAGAAGAAATTGAGTTTTCAAGAAAGTCAGATGGTACTGCAAGTATGTTCGGTGAAATTGCACAGGCAGCCGTAGCAGCTTTAGCTATTCAGATGGGACAGGTTGGTGCCGGACAGATTTACTTTACGAACCATGCAATTACAACAAGCGATCTGGTGGAATATTTTCGAGATGCTCTGATAGAGAAATCAGGATACACAAATGAGAAGTTAGTGGAAGAATTAGTTTCGAAAGTAATCAATTTTGACATTCATCTTGTTAATATAGGTGGTAAACGTATTCTGGAGAGAATCACAATGATTGAGCCATTAGTTGGTGCAGAATACCCAGAAGATGTTGATGATGCCCGTAAGGAATACTATTACAGACAGACAGATAGACCTGTCTTCAGGGCGATTGATATCCTGCAGTTTAAGAATGACGAGTTTGTTTACTGTAATAGTTTAAGTAAAGATATGATTACAAAATTAGAACATTCTTTACGTGATTTTGAGATACCGGAGTTTAGAGACTGGATTAAAAGAGTCAAAGCAGATGTAAATGGTGAGGTGATTGAATGTCAGATTACACAATGATGGGTGGAGCAATTGTCCTTGTTGTTTTATTACTTTCTTTACTCCAAAAAAGACGTGAAAAGTCAAAGGTCAAGAATATTGCAATTTTAAAAGATAAGAAAATACATTTTTGGGATAGAATTAATTACAGGGCAGCATTTTTAAAATTGCAAAAAATACCTTTACTTAAAAGGTACTTGTATAATCTATGTAAAATCCTAGAGTCATACTTCCCTGGTGATAAGAACTCAATGCAGAAGGTTTCTGTATTAATCTTGCTAGGATCGTCGACTGCATCAGTTTTAATTTTTTCTATTTGTGTTGTTCTGAGCCCTTCGATTTACACAATGCTTTGTAGCTTTGTTGTTATTTACATAGTGAATAAAGAAATCATTGATGGGGTGATAGATAATCTCAATGGAAAAATTATAGGGCAGCTGGATAATTTTGTAGAGTTGCTTCAATTTAATTATGCACAGAGTCATATGATTGATGAGTCTTTGCATGATTCTATTTGTGGTAAAAACAAGATTGTTGAGAAACATGCAAAAGCTATTTTGCAGATACTGAATGCAGATGATATGGATAGTGCTTTGAGCGTTTACTTAAAAAACACTCAAAATTCATTTTTAAAAGAGCTGATGTGTATTTGTGTGGTGGTATCCGAATACGGAGATTCCGTAAGAAATGGTGAGTCCTGTATGATGCATAATATCGTAAAGTTAAAAAGTAGATTGGGAAATGAATTAAACAATTTACGAAAAATACGATATGCCTTTGCAGCACAGGTAGTACTTTCAATTTTTCCTATATTTTGTTCCATAGCTTTGATTAGTTGGGGAACAAGCACGATACCAGAGTTGGAACCATACCTGAATTCATTTTATGGGTTTACAGTACGTGCACTAGTGCCTGTGCTGACTTTGGTTGTTTACTATGTGATCAAGCGTTTAAAATCACGTGGCGAGGTTGATTTGAATGAGCATACGCTGCTAAATAATATAGCCGCTTTCCCAATTGTACATAGTATTTTGGTACGCTATTACAATAATAACTATGGTAAAAAAATAAAAATGGATAAGGAATTAAAGCGAGTTGGTAGTAAATTGACAACATTTACACTAGCTGTGAAAAGATTTATTTTTGCTGTAGGTGGGATGGCACTCGTATTTATGATAATAGTCGGTATCAACTTTTCAATAAAATACAGGATAACACATGAGATAGTAGGTGATAGTAGCAAATCATCGGCATCACCAGAGGAAGTAAGTGTTGAGATGTTGATGTTGATACGTGCATACACAGATAAATACTTAAGTGCAGATGTTTTAGGTCTTTATAAGAAGGAGACAGGTGCACTGACAGCAGAATACAATGATTCTGTGCAGCAGTGGTTAAAAGATAGAATAACTACAGAATTAACAACTAATCCTGTAGAGATTACATATGCTCAGGCTTTGAGTGCAGTAAAGCAATACAACACAGAGCATGCCAATACAACAAAGCTTTATCTTGCGTACTTTGGTTCAAATGATGGTTCTATTCGTGAAGAGAACGATGCGATGTATGCAATGGCTGAGGAACAATTAAAGACCTTGTTAGAAACCGCAAAGAAACCGAGTGGAATTGAAATTTCAATACTGAGAGAGAATATTGCGAGCGATGTTGCAGCTAATATAGCGAGCTACAATACTGCACGTTTACAGTGGTTCCATATTTTTATTGTATTGATGAGTTCATTTATAACATTTCAGATTCCGTATATTTGGCTGACATTAAATAGGACAGCAACACAGCAGATGATGCAGAATGAGGTTTTACAATTCCAAGCATTGATTCTTATTTTGAGCGCAGAGAAGCGTATTTCCGTTGATGTGATCTTGGATTGGATGCTGAAGTTTTCAGTAGTTTTTAGATCAAGTTTGCATAAATGTGTAGTTCATTTCCCGGAGAGTGAAGAGCAGGCTTTTGAACAGTTGTTGGAAGATGAAACGTTTGAACCATTCCAAAGCTTAGTGAGAAATCTTATGATGTGTGATAATGTTGGTATCGCGCAAGCATTCAGCTCATTGGAAGTTTCACAGAATAACTATATAGAATCTATTCGAATAAGTACTGAGCATAGAATTAATACCAATTCACAGTTGGCTATGCTTCTAGTAATTTTTATGCTTGGATTTGTTATTATGGCTGACACTGCGTACCCATTGATGGCATCTGCTCAAAATTCATTAACTACTACAATGAATGCTATGTCTGATGAATAGAAGATATAGAGGTGAGGTAGATTATGTCAAATGTAATAAATAGATTTTTACTGGTTGCTATTTCAATACTGATAGTAGTGGTTCTGATCACGAAATGGCAGATGATGACCAAAATAGGTTATGATACGCAAAGGCAAGAAACTGCTGAAGTTATTACAGCAACGACAGCGATAGATGCTGAGAAGTCAAAAACAATGCTCGGGTCAGAAGTACGTAACTGGATTAGATATAATGTTGGCAGCGAAAAGTACACTATAGAGGTAAAAGCAAGAGATAAGGAGATAGCTGAGGTTGTCAGAAGTTTTGATGATGTAAAACAATACGACTCAGAAGTTTTTGTAAATGCCGCAAGTACTTACAGCTACAATGTTATAGATGGTGTAGGAAAAAACACAGTTGTATTTACAGAGGAGGTGATGTAGATTGAGCGCGATTGAAGAATATATACTATTTGCAGCTGGACTTTTATTTATTTGTGTAGTAATTAGTTATGCAATTACTTTAAAAGGCACAGGAACAAATATAGTTTCAAATGCAAATGAAGTAATGGTAGCAGCAAATACATCAATTAGTGATGGGAAGGTGGCAAAATATGATGGTTTGGTGGTAAGTGGTGCAGACGTTACAAACGTGGTTCGTCGGTTTCCAGAAGATGGTGTTCGTGTGGTCGTGCAGACAAAAAATCAGTCAGTTGATCCTGATGATAGTAAAAAGTTAGTGGTCGATGATTTAACGAATACTTATGTAAATTCTAAATTTGCTGATCTGGCTGTAAATGGGTGGAAAGATTATACAAAAATTCCGCAAATAGGGGACAAAGACTATATAAATCCATCGGCTGATTTTCAGTGTTCAGTAACAACAGATACAAGTAGTGGCTACGTGAAAGTGATGACATTTACACAACAGGAAGCAACTAATGTTGCAAAAGCTGTGACAAATAACGAGGTAAATGATGGTGGTGACGGCGGAGGCAATGGAGGCAATGGAGGTAACGGTCAGTACGAGATTGGTGAAACATCCTTAGCAAGTTTAAATACGGCTTTAGCTACAGTGGCTACTTCATTACAGACAGTTTCAACACAGCTAACGACAATACTTAACGGCGATGGCGCTGGTGTCACACCTGATCAGTCAGGCTCAGTGGCAAAATCTTTAGCAGACTTGCAGAGTTCTATTAATCAACTGAGTACAGATATGAAGACTAATGATAGTCGTATTGAAACAAAAGTGGACAATTTAACAGGCACAGTTAATATGGTGCAATCCACTGTTGAAGCAATGCAGAAGAGTCTGGATAGTTTGACAATTGCAGTTAATAACACCAACGCAAGTGCAACAGATGTTAAGCAATTAAAGGCATCACTTGATGAAATGCAGAAATCATTAGAGACATTAAAAAGTTCTGTGAACTCGAACACAACAGCTGTGAAACAGGTAAAAGATGCTACGCTTAATACAAATAGCAGTAGTAGCTTGATTTCTAGACTGAATAGTTTAGATCAACAGATGAGTAATATGTCAACAACGATTGCAACGTTAAAAAGCAAGGTAGCTGTTTTGGAACAGCAGGCAGGAACAGGGGGCTGATAATAGTGTCATTGCAGAAATTTATCTTGACAAGTTTCGGTGTGCTGATTATTGCAATGCTTATAACATGGGCGACTTACCAGGCTAGAGTTATGAAGAATAGTGTAAATGATGCAAACTCTACACTTGTGAAACAGCAGACGATAGAGGCAACATCAGAACTATACGATTTAAATGATAGTATACTTGCAGGGTCGAAAGTAGTGAGTTTAATCAAGAAATACGGAAGTGATTATAGTATACGTGTTAGAAAAGAGGTAGACGATGAAGATGTTTCCAGTTTTATCAATGTGACAGAGGCAATAAGTGTGATCGACAAAAAAGGAAGCTATAAATGTAGCTTACAATTATACGATAACGAAACAAGCAGTTACTCTAATACCGGAGAGATTGATAGAGTAGCTGCTTTGCTTTTTGAAAAACAAACGACAAAACAAGAAGCAAAACAAATCAATTACAGCCCGTTACTAAATTTTCTTGAAAAACAAAACGGTGATGCTACTCAAATAACTCAAACAGATGTAGATACACTAGCAGATTATATAACTTTGCTTAATGACAAGAATATAAAGTTAGAACAGAATCAGTTTTACGGAGCACAGGGGAAACTAAGTAGACATTCATCATGGGTGATGCCAGAAAATGATGTACAGATAGCGAATAGTCAAGTAGATTTTGTCCCGACAGATATAATAGTTTGGCAGGACGATGGTGTAGGCTATTACACTAACTTGATTGGTTTACCAGGAAATACAACAGTACTAACAACAGGAATTGATGGTGTAAGTATCAAGCTAGAACGAAGCGTTGGTACAGTGACAAAAGTAACAGTAATTAATGATACCGATACAGATTTAAATGTAAAAGTATACAGAGTGGGAAAATAAGGAGGGAATAAAATGGATAAAGTGACAGATATCATAATTATGGCAGCAGTAATTTTAATCGTAGTTTTTGTAATTACAAAGGCTTACAGTATTTTATCAGTTGGTAAAGATGCAAGTAATAAAGCAGCCGATGATTTAACAAATAGTATGGCAAAGTTTTCAACATCACAGTACGATGTGTACGATGGTACAATACAGTCAGGAAGATCAGTAATCGACGAGATTAATTACACATTTTCCGATAATACTATTGAAATATTAGTTTGTACAAAAGATGGCGTTAACTATGTATACAACAAGGCAAATACTCCAATCTTTGGTGCATTAAAGAGTTTTAGTACAACAGGTGGTGAAGATTCTGGCTCTGGATCACTGGATTCATACGATGATGCTACAAATACATCAGCATGTTATCTTGTAACAAATCCTAATAATAATCAGTTCCTGTCTGGAATTCCTCAGAGTGATGCAGTTGGAAAAGCATTTAGTTGCATTGATGCCGCAAGGCAGACTAGTACAGCTACAGTTCAGAAAGCAACCATTTATAGTGCAACAAATATCACAGGCGTTTGTACTTCTTCAGGTTATAATGCATCACTTGGTATATCATCAAAGGGATTCATTTCAACAAGTGCAACATTTAAAGGTTCTGTACAGAAAGATGTTAACGGAGATGTAAGACGAATAACTTTTGTTCAGCAGTAATTTTATAAATTTGATCGGAGTGGGTGGGTATGTCGGAAGCAGTACTTGAATTTGTATACAGATCAATTGCTCCTATTCTTTTTGCCGCTGCTTTAATGCAAGCATTAAATGGACTGGGTTCTCAGAATGAGTTTTTAAGAACTGCTAAAAAAGCTACAATGAGTGACGTTGTTTTTGAGCAAGATAGTTTTTACTCAGAGAACAGTGAAATTGTTGATGCTTCAGTAGTTAAAAGCAGTGTGATTATGAATCCTGTATGTAAGATAACAATAAAGACAGGTACAACCACAGTAGCTTACACATGTATGTCAAATGGAAGTTACGTGGTCGTGACTGATTCACTCAATCAAGCTCCTGGTGTGAATAGCAAGCATCAGGAGCTTGTTAATTCTTCAGCTGAACTTAGCTTGAGTTGGATAATTGGTGAATACAAACAGAAAGAAGTCTATGATGATGCAGGACAGTTGAATGAAGTAATTTATGAGAGGAATGATTGATGAATGTAATTGAAAAAGCTATTGTTTTAATTATTGCGATAGCAGTGATGTATATCGCTCCAACGCTATTAAAGGCAGAGTCGCAGGATCAGATAACGCAGTCAGTAGTTTACCAAGATACTTCAAATTTTGTAGATACTGTGTGTACAGAAGGCAAAATTACACAGACAGAGTACTTAAAATTTATAAATGAATTAGATACCACAGGACTTTTGTACGATATAAAAATCACAGTAGGGCATCAGACCGTAGTCCCTGTTTACAAAGATGATGGAACAGTATGTTCTACAAAATCAGTTGATATGTTCAGTTACACAGATGAAATACTTGAATCAGTTTTCCAGACGGATGGAATCTACACACTGAGTAAAGGTGACTCAATTTCTGTGACAGTGGCAAACAGAGATCTGACATTAGCACAAAGATTAACAATTTACGGATTAGGGGTCGCAGACTACGGCACAAAGATACTGGTAAAATCTGGAGGTGTAGTGAGGGATGAGTCTTTCTAAATTTATAGTCCTTTTTGTGCTATCATTTAGCTGTTTTGCTTTTATAGCAAATACGAAGGTACAGAAATTTTCAGAAGCAGTGGAGAAAAAGGTTGAGCTAAATGACGCTATTGATAGGGCTTTAGATGCAGCTGTGGATGATTCTATTTTAACAACAGATGATTACACTGTTGAAGTGAGTAGAAAGAAGTGCTCAGATAATTTTTACAGAGCTCTTTACGCAGCATTTGGTATTCTTGATGGTAGTGAGGAACAGCAGAATCTTTTAGATTTGTATATTCCAGCATTTGCAATGGTTGATGATAATGGAATAACTGTACAACACAGTGAGATAATAGATGGAGAGCTAACTAAAGTTTGGGGGCAGAAGAGGGTTTACGCAAAGAAATACAGCCAACAAATAGGTGCAGTGGCTAACCAGTATATTGACTACACGATAGCATACACGCTTGGCAGATCAATTACTGTAATAGTTGGTGATAATCAGTACACAGGTGTGTGGTCAAGTTTGAAAGATCTGTACAGCAAATCTACAAAACCTGAAGATAGTGAAATAAAAATAGTTATGAATAGTACTATTTTTGAATCAGAGAATTCTTTTAGTCTTGAGAAAAATGCTGCAATTGCTGATACCATAATAGACACATTTGAGTACTATGCGAACAGACATAATGATGTTGCAAAACAATACGGTATCACATACACATTTACGATACCATCGTCTATGCATTCAAGTTTAGCAAGATCAATAGAAACAACTTCATTTTTGTGTCTGTTTCAAGGATATCCGTTAGGACAGGGAACAAGTGAAGAGTACAACACATTTGCATTAGCTGGTGTGAGAGCAGCTAAAAATTCACAATATGCAGTAGCAAAGGGTGCAGATGGACAATTATACTATCACAAACTTTGGTGTGAAGATACTAAAAATGCGACTACAATCTATAATAGTAAAAGAAAATGTGCACAACATGGCGCACTACCATGTGAGAAGTGTAGACCATGACTAAAAGTGCTGAATTTGTATTGAAAATGTAAAAAAATAGTGACAAAGTTTAAAATACTCCTTAAATTTAGAGACTGGGTAGAAAAATAGCTCTGTCTATAAAAAAATGTAAGGATTAATAGGAAATCCAAATACAAAAAGAATTGAGAGGTAGAGGTAATGGAAAGAGGAACTGTAAAATGGTTCAATAATAAGAAAGGTTATGGATTTATCAAGGCTGAAAACGGTGATGAAGTTTTCGTTTACTGGAAGAGTATTCAGATGGACGGATTCAAAAAATTGGTAGAGGGTCAGAATGTTAAATTCGAGAGGAAAGAAACAAAGAAAGGTTTCGAAGCTTTTAATGTAGAAGCCGAGTAAGACTACAGTTGCACTTTGTTGAATTTTTCAACAAATAACAAAGAGTGAGGTAAATGATATGGATTACGAAGAGTTCAAGGAAGAAGTAGTCAAGAGACTCAGCAAATTTGCTGGAGAAACAAATGTGCAACTTATGGGCAACAGACTTAATTTAATGCTTGGTGGTAGGATTGCAATTAGTTTTAAGCTCAACGAAGCTTACAAGGACTTTGAAAGCGGAAGTGTTGGTCTGGATGAAATAGTTTCTGCTATGTGTAATACTAAGGCAGATCCTGTGGAGATTGCGAAGGTAAATACTTTTGCAGATATGCTAATTGATTTTGACAGTAGTAGTAGTAAACTAGAGCTGAAATTGCAATCAAAGAAACCAGAATTTGGTTTAGCAGATGAGGTGGTTCCAGGAATCTGGAGAAGTGTCTGTGTAGTTGATGGTGTGTTTTCCACTGTAGTTACTAACCTGATACTGCAGAACTGGAATAGGAACTACGAAGAATTAGTTCAGATTGCATTACAAAATACAAGTGAGTGGGAACTGTTTACAATGAAGCAGGCAATTACCGCTGAAATGGATGATTTAGATTCAACAGATTTAGATTTGGCTGATTTAGATTTGGCTGACCAGATGTTTATACTGAGAACAAAAGGTCGGTATGGAGCCTCAGTGCTAATGAATGAAGATGCTATGCAAGCTACAGCAGAAAGACTTGGTGGAGATTTAATAGTCTTGCCAAGTTCTATTTACGAAGTGATAGTGTTAAAAGCAAAGAAGTTTGGCAGCGATTTTTCTGAACTTACTGAAATGGTAAAAGAAGTTAATACTTCTTTGGTTGAGGAGAGAAATGTACTTGCGTGGCAAGCATACTATTACAGTAAAGGTAAAAAAGAACTAAAGCCATTAAGTGAAATAGTAGTACCTATAAACGAGTGTTAAAAACACTAGGAGGTACAGACAAGAATGGAGAGACTTTTGGTAGGGGTGACAATTGCAGTTGTTGCACTAATTGCTATACTGTACGTAGTGGAGCAGAGGAAGAGAATGAGGTTTTCTACGATTGAAATTCCAAAGTACGGTAGAGCTGGGATTGGAAAAGTCGGAAAGCTGATATGGAAGGTGGCAGCTGTGATCTTGAGCTTTTTAGAAACAGTAATGCTATCTTTAGGCAAGGTCAGAAGTGTAGCTGCTAAGTCGAAGTAATTGGAGTGATAGAGGTATCACAGCCTCTATCACTAATCGTGACAGTAGTCACAAATGTACATCTGGTTGCAGGTGTAATAACCCGCTAAGAAGCGAAGGTTTGGGACAATAGTCCAATTAGGATACTAGGAGAATTTCTAGTATCCTTTTTTATTTGAGATAGGAGTGATTTAGATGGAAGAAAATCATGAAAGTAATAAAAATGATTCTGAGGAAGTTACAGAATCATTTTCAATAGAGGATACCTGCAAGGATGATGAAGATAGTGGGAAATACAGTCTACCAATAGAGATGTACGGAAAGATGTTACTGATCTTAATTGTGTTAATATTTGTGATGGGCAGATTTGTTAAATTAAATTATGTAAGTATTAGTCAAACAAAAGATGTGATTAAAGAGGAACTTTCAACAGAGTTAGACGATGTTGTGGACAGTCTTAATGATCCAGAAAAAGGTCAGGAATGGCATTTGGTGGATAAAGTATTTCTTGGCAATTAGATAATAGAAAGAGGTGTTGTACAAGTGAAAAGATGGTTTAGTGAATCTGTTAAGATGTTAAAATCTATGCATGAGAAGTATACAGAGGTGAAAGCCATAGCGTTTTGGATTTGGATAGTTACAATGTGCGTAGCATTTGTAGTCGGAGGTATAGGTATTGCTGCAATAGTAAATGCAATAATGGTCTTTAAAGCAGAGTTGGTAGTTCGTAGTATTGTGGCAATGTTGATAGTAATAATACTTCTTTCAGTATCTACGGTTGCTGCTACGATAGCTAATGGAGAGTTCTATGAATAAATTAAAAGTTGTAATTGTTTTAGTCACTGCAGTGATGACTGTTGGCGCGAGTGGTAGAGTGAGAGTCAATGCCTCTCAATCTGAGTGCAATGTAGTTTACACAGAGGACAAGACGACCAATGGAACAACAGTTGAGGATACAACAATCAAGGTTGTTTACCCGACAATCGGCGCTAATGAAAAATACATGTGGTCTATAGAAGATTGGGTTTTAACCAATGATGAAGTAAATAGGTGTAGTATTCCGGATGACGCTAAAGTTTTAAAGAAATCCGAGATGACAGCAGAAGGGTACAAACTTGATTCGGAAGAAGTTTTTACATACGCTGTTGAGATTGGGAGTACTCCAGATTTTGATACTGGAGAAGTTGTTGTATATGCACAACCAGTAATAAGAGTGAAAGAGAAGACGAAATCTGGTGATTGGCAGGTAGTCAAAACTAATATAAGAAGTCTTGAAGAATGGAAGGCGTCAGCAGATTGGAAAGGTAGTTCCTCTTTTAAGAATTTTTACAATAAAAAAGTAAAGGTTCGTTTAGAAACGGGAGTTGAGCTAGACTCAGCTAAAGTCTATGTGAATAGTGGGTCTGTTAAGAGTCTGAGAGAGCTTGGGCTTAAGAAGTTCAGTGATGAAGAAGAACGATTTTACTTAACAGGTATCAATATTGATGGTAGTCTGAGTAATGATGGAAAGTCAAAAAATGAAAAAGGATCTTTGGCACTTTCAAGTGAGGTCACGGAGGGAAGTTACAAATTAACAGATGATAGTTCACTGGTCGATGTTGATGGACGACAGGTTCTCTTTTCGAAGGAAGGATACGTTCTGGAGAAGTCCCAAAATGTCTTTTACGATGTAGTAGCTGGGGATAAGATTCGTATAGGGTTAGTGACAAAGATAACACCAACGTACACGGAGTTTGGGAGAAAAGTGACAATAGTTACGAGAGATAGAGTGCTTGGTGAGGATGCCCAATTTTTCACAACGTGTACAAAGAAGAAAACGGTGATAGCTTACGGAAATCAGTACACTCTAAAAGAGAGTGGTAGCAATACCATTTCATACGGTGGATCAAATAAGTGGGAACTTGATTCAATAGTAGTTGCTGTTGAAGGTGAAACAGCCTCATCGCCAGTTGGTAACGAGATACAGAAGGTTACTACAGGCACTGAGATTACTACAACTTTAGACTTAACAAAAAGTACTAACTGGGTAGTACAATTCGATTACACAATACAGGCACCACAGATAAGTCTTTGCTACTTTAAGGATAGTGAAGGAAATCTAAGTTTAGTTAGTGAGGAGTCCGATAGTACCAATCAGTACGGAACAGGAGTTTCCAATACTTCTTTTTCAAGATACAAGTCTGATTTTTCTGTAAATGGGAAAGAAAGAGATTTAGTTTTAACAGAAGCTTACGCTTACGAAGCACCTAAAATAGATGGTAAGAGTGGTTACTTGTCAGACGCTAAAGATTGTTGGTCAAATGATAGTGAGCCAACGGGCGGTCGGGTTGTAGAGTACACAGTAGATGGTGAGAGCAGACAGTCAGTTTGGATTTTGAATGACAGGGATAATGCATTTAAGAATTCAACCGATAGTACTGGGAAAAGTAAAGCACTGAGTCTAGCAGTTAAAAACACACCAATGAGTCCACTGATTTACGTGGCAATTTATGAGGAGTTGCCGACGGTCTATACGGTTTCTTTTATCACTTCGGATGATAGGATCAGCAATGATACAGTTTTACAGCGACTTGGATACAGTTACGGAACATTTGATTACGATGATGTTATTTACAATAGAGGTACAAAAGTCACACTGGGGTTAGGAACAACTTCAGTGGATGCTTACAGCGCATACGCTCAGGATGGTATCGATGATGGTATTCGGGAAGGTGCATCAACAGTTGCGACAGATGATGTAAGAGGAACACTGACTGTAGGCGAGCAGACGCTTTACTGTACAAGATATGTGTGGGTGACAGGTTCTTCTTGTGATGCATTGAAGAATGGCGGAGATACTACATACGGTGCACTTGGAACGAATGGATATGCAGGACTTTCGAGTTCATCACTTGGTGGAAGATTGGTACTGGAAGATGGTACCGGTATGTTGGTGAAAATTTTTACAAAAGAAATTAAGGATACAGGTGATTCGAGATGGGCAGCCACTTACCAGTCTTTAGAGGATGGTCAAGCTACAGGAGGGTTTGATAGTTTTGAAAAGACTTACCAGAGGATGCAGAGAGCACAGTTGGTAGGGGATTTTAGAAATGTAATTGAAAACAGTACATCAGATGTTGCTATACAAAGAAAAATAGAGAGATCCTTTGGTCAGCCAGAATTAGTACTTACAAGTGTTTCCAGCCAAGTAAGGAATGAGACAATAGGGAGACAAAATAGTGCAGCTGACGGTGGTGGTCATACATTGGAGTACCATAATACACTGGCAGATGCTATTGCTAAAGAGGAGCTGACAAGAATTGAAGGTGATACTAAATATGGTACCTGGTTGGAGCGATCAGGTAATCAATTTAATTGGTTAAATCAGATGTACAGAGGACAGTCTGAGAAAACATGGAATTGGTATATATACAGGTATGCCAAGAGTATAAACTACGCAAGTGTGCTGAAAACGATTGATAGTACTGGAAAGATTTCATACAGTTCTGAGGATGGTTACAGAGAGAAAGAACTGGATCCATACACAAATGAATACGAGTTTAGTTTTGTCCCTTTTAGAGAGGATAAAAACTCAGGAAAGATTTATGTGTTGACTGAATTAGTTTATGGATACAGCGACAGCAAGGAAAATACTTTTGATGAAGCAGTACTGGAAGGGTTGGAAAATTCCACATCTAGTCTAAGAGGTTGGAAAGGTGGGAGAATCACGCTTTACAACGGTAACTTTGATGCAGCGAAGGTAGCTAGTGGTACAGACACAATTACAAAGGCGGAAGATTCATCAAGAATTTACAATGTGGATAAAAAAGAATTAAAGGTAGTAGGAATTTACAGTGAGTACACAGCAAGTGGTGCAAAACAAGGCAGTCCAACCGTTACAGAGAAAACAATAAGTTTTCGTGATAGTGGAAATATAAATGGTAGTGGTGAGACAGAAGTAACCATAAGTGCTGCATCAGTAAATGCTGCGAAAGATGCAAAAGGAGATGCAAGATTTACTGGAGAGATAATAAATGATGTTGACAATAGCTCAGATAGTTACAGAGCTAGTAGTGCAATACCTACTTCAGAATTTTTGAGAACCAGTGCTTCTATGCCGAAATACCTGGTCGATCTTGATTTTAATCAGAATACCGTAAAAGTAGACTATACACTGGATTACTGCAAAGCTTTTTACAGTCAGAGTATAACCACAGATAAATATGGTAATGAGGTTGTAAAGTACAGTGGAGAGGTGAGAGAGGCACGACCTACAGTTGAAAGAACTGCAACAAACTACTCTTTGAGAGGTTCAACTATTTGGTATCCTGAAGATGCTACGATATGGAATTATGCACTTTCAGAAAGTAATGATCAGCATGTTACGATGGTTCGTACAGGTGCAGAATGGGTTAATGGGTTGAAGATCACAACAAATGGAAGTGCAGAATTTTCTTTTCCGAACTACGTAGATAAAAATGGTGAAGCAGCATTGATATTCTGGTGTGGTGTTGAAAAAGGCGTAACAGGAGTGAGCTACGATGCTGATTCCATAAAAGATGTGGCTGAATCGGTAGTCGGTGAAATAACTGCAACTAATCAGGGTGTAACATTTCACGATGGAAGCGGTAACTCTTACGATTTACTGAAACATGTAAGTTACAGCGCAATTGTGGATGAACCAGTGGACGCTCCTGCAGCAGGGAAGGTTCCAATGGATATCGTAAATAAGAAAGGCGATACAGTAAATAAAGTCTTTAGCAGTAAAAACGATAATACAAAGTTAGCATGGGGTTCACAGATAAACACATCCAGTTTAAAAATTGATGATGTCAAAGACAATGGTATTTATGAGTCGGATGGGTTAGTCCGATACGTGACAGACCATGAAAAGATTGAACAGCATGGTATTGATTACGTTAGAAAGGGTGATAAAAATTACACAGCCGTAGATAATGGAATCTGTTATCGACTTAGTATAAATGATGTTGTGATACTAACACCTGCTGTGGTAACAGTAGCTATTTCGGATGGTAGCAATGATGATCAATCAATAACTACGTCAGTCGGGTACCCATTAGTTCTGGATAAGAGATTTACAATAGCTACCAGTGCTTTGGGTTCATTTAATGGATTACCGGGATATGGAGCAAAGAATTATGCAAGGTATCTTAATACAATGAAACAGAGTAGAGAAAAGGCTGTGAGAGTTAGATTTCCATTCGTAGTTATACGTATAAGGTTGAATGCTTCCGGTAAAGAAGTATACGATGCTATTCCTGCAAATACTTGGTTAACAATAGGAATAGGCAATACAAGTTTTATGCTTCCAAGTTTTGTAGATGAGGGTGATTTTCAAGAAATTGAAGTGAGAGCGTACACAATTAATGTCACAAAACAGAATAGCTTAACAATGTTGGAGTATGGTGCTAACACAAACAGTGATGTGCTAAATGGCACAGTGAAGAACACAGATGCAGGTTGGAACTATGTGGCATACAGAATACTGGAAACATCGGTAGTAGGAAGGGTCTACGGTTTAAAAATAACCGATATAGGAGATTATCCACTATGGCAAGGTGTTTTTAGAGATAGTACCGGAGAACTTGGAAACTATAGCTTCTTTTCTGGGTTAGCAGATCAGAATTGTCAGCTGAGAGGTAATCTAAGCAATAAGTGCTTCCCAATCGTTGATGGTGATAATCCTAAGTACAGTAACGAGGGATTTAGTAAGCTTGGATTTGTGACGAGATTTGAACTTGAGACAGTTGGAAGTATGTATAGTTCAACTGATTTGATAAGTATTACTCCTGAATTTTACTGGGTTGATGAAAATGGGGAAAATCGAACAAAAGTAGATCTATACTACGATGCTGAAGTAAATGGTGTTAAAAAATTGGCAATAAAGGTTGGAAGTGCTGAAGATAGAAGAAATACGCATGAATACAATTTTGCCAATGACGATTTTGGTATCTCAGCAGACAGATTAGAATTGACGGCTAATTTACTGGGATTTAAAGATATTCAAGCATTTACTAACAGAAAGACTCCAGTTTTTAGTTTTGGTGAAATACAGTTAAATCAATACACAAGAATATTCAGAGGAGATCTTCATGAGACTTTTAGCGGATTACAATCAGTACTTTTGAATAAGATGGTAATGGAAAGTGGTAAAGGTTTGAATATTCCTGACAGTGTGATAGAGAGGAGTACACAACGATGGTACGGGCAGTACTATTTACCAACAAAGTTACATGTGACTGACAAGTCGGAGGCAGAGTTAGCAGTAGACAATGACTGGAGACTTTACAAGAATAAGGAAAACTGGAAAACAGATGGATACTTGATAGTAAATTTCACAATAAGAACTGTAAATGACAGTAAATACTCTTTAATTTACAATGCTGATGTGCTCAATGAAAATAACTCTACAGAGTGGCATTACGATGCTGGGCATTGTAATATGTGGAAAACAGAGTTAGCACCTGCAGTGAAAAAAGCATCAAATGGAACGGTAATAGAGGTAGAGTCAGGAGATTTCTTAATCTATGATGTGAAAGATTTTGGTACAGATGATGCAGATAATTACAGTGGAGGTGGAACACATTAAAGATACGCAGGTATTTTCTTAGAATAAGTAACTATAAACTTAGTTTAAGGAGGTACTATGAAGAGTATTGAAATTTTTAGAGTAGTGAAGAGAGAAGATAGTTCACTGGTGAAACTGAAGAGTACAGGAAAACTTGCTGTAGTTAATACTGTGCATAAAACACCAATTGATGTTGCAAATTTTGTGAGGAAGTGCCTAAAAGATAATTTACTTGCAAAAGAGGAAATTTGGGTACTCCCTTACGATAGTAAAAGAGAAATACTTGGTATAGTAGAGGTGGTGATAGGCACAACAAATTCAGCAGTGGTGGATCCAGTGAGTGTACTGCAGCCAGTACTTTTACTAAATGCTATTGATTTTATAATAGTACACAATCATCCATCAGGAAGTTGTGAGCCATCAGAATACGATTACGCTACAACAAAAAGAATGAGAGAAGCAGGAGACCTGATAGGTTTACGGATGACTGATCATTTGGTGATGGGAGAACGACAGTTTTGGAGTTTTACAAAAAATAGAAGATTAAATTTAAAGGAGGAGTGATTCAATGAAGAATAAACTTTATATAATGCTTCTTACGGTGATGATCTTTACAGCAATTGGCGGTGTAGTTGGGTGCTCCAGTAAAGATTCACAAATCAGTGATATGGCGAGTAGCTTAGGTGAGAGCAGTGATAGTGGTGTAGGCAGTACAGAGATTGAAGAATCCAATTTTCGTGGTGCGAGTGGAGACGAGGTTAATGGCGACACAGGTACAGCTAAGAAGTCTAATGGCTTTTCAAAAATTTTAGAGAAACTTATGGCTATTACAAATTATAGTGCAGCTAGTACGAGCAGTAAAGATAATAAAGATGGTGTGTCAGACACTGACAAAACATCTATGGAATACACAGATAATGACGTACTTGGTGGTGACTCAGTAACGAAGAAGAACCCAGAGGATTCTATAGGATTGAGTGAGGCTGCAAGCGATAGTCATAGTTCATCGGATTTAAGTAACTACAAAAATGATTACGTGGAGTTTATTTCATACCCGGATCAGCAGATCAGTGAGGGTATGGGGATGGTTCTTACCAATTTGTCTGCAAATAAGGGTGTGAAGATGGTCTTTACGATTTCAGAAAATGGTAAAGTTTTAAAGAAGTCTGAGGCAATAGATGCCGGAAAAGACTGGACAGTTAATGCCAAAGATTTAGGTCTGAAGGAAGGTAAATACGATATAACAATACTATCAGAAGCTTACACAGAAAATGGGACTACATTAAACTGTGTGGAACAGACAATAGTATTGACAGTTGGAGAGCAAGTAGCAGGCACACAAACAAAATACTTTGAAGATGATAATCAACCGAATGGTACAAGTTACGAAACAGCTGTTTACTACGAAGCAGATAATACAGAATTTTCAACAATAGTTCCTGCAGTAGTTGGAATTGAAAAAGATGATATTGGTGCTGATATCTACGTAAGTTTTAGAGCACTAAATGCTAAAAAAGGTATGACTGCAACAGTTAAAGCAACTAATGTTGATAATAAGACAACAATTGCTTTAGCAGGTGGTAGCGAAAAAGCAACAGCAGTACTGAGTAGTGAGAAAGATGGGGATGCTTCATTGAACTACACTTTCAATAAGGTTTACTCAGGTTTACAGCAAGTAGGACCAATACATTGTAATGTTGAAAAGGGTAAAGCTGCTAAGCAAAGTTACTATGGAACTTGTAAGTTTACAGTAGGTTTGACAACATCGTCGTCGAAATAGAAGGGAATCGAATGTATAAAATAAAATTAGATTTTGGACTGATTTTTGCAGATATAGTGTGTTTTGTACTTACAAAAATATCAGGTACAATAGTTAGTGTTTTGAAACATATAACCATATTTAAATTTAATATAGGAGCAGTTATTGCTTTTCCTTTTTCCATTATAGGTGCTATAGGGAAAGTGATTTATCTAGTGCTGACAGCAATACTTATTATCAAGTTAATAGTAATGATTGTGAAACGAGTTAAAATGAAAAATCAAATTAAAGAGCTTGAAAGTGGTGTAGAAATGGCAACAAGTTCTGAAACGGCAAGTTCTGGAGCTGAGAGTTCCGGTGTAGTGGATTCTGTTAAGTCAGAATTTGTTAAGGCAGCAAAAGATAAAGCTGCAGCAAAAACAGTCGATGTTTTAAAGAAGCTAAGTGGGTTCTAAAGGAGGATTCAGATGTACGAAGTGGGTAGTAAAGTAAAAGTAAAATCAATAGCAGAGCTTGTTACTGATTACGAAGTCGGTCTTTGTGGTGATGTACTATGTGAGCTTTCTTTTGCAAAAGGGATGCGCAAATACTGTGGTAAGGTTCTGACAGTAGCTAAAAAAGAAAAGCTGAGTTCGGGCTGTGTAGTTTACAAATTGACAGGAGAAGAAGGATGCGATGGTTGGGACTTTACATCTGATATGTTTAAAGCAGTTTAAAGTAATAAAGTCAATAATTGAGAGGTAGAGGTAAGATAGAAGATGGAGAGATTTAAAAATTTTACAGATGATCAGAAATTAGAACCAATTGCTATGATGTCAGAGGAAGGATCAGTGATTCAGAAAAACACAGAGATTAATGGTGATTTAGTAACAGAGTTGCCAATCTGTGTTCATGGCACAGTTACCGGTAATATAAAAAGTAGTCAGGGGATTACAATTACTGGTGAGGTGACAGGAAATTGTGAAGCAACTGAGTTATTTACAGACAAAGCGAAAGTCAGTGGTGATATTAAGTGTAGCGGCATTGTAAGAATTGGTATTGGGACAGTGGTTGTCGGTAATGTTGTTGCTGATAGCGCTGTAATTGCTGGATCCGTTAATGGTAATGTAACCGTTGACGGTTCAGTGATTGTAGATGCAACGGCAGCAATAGTAGGTGATGTAAGCGCTGCAGCAATTCAGGTGAACTCCGGTGCTGATATTGAAGGTAAGTGTACAATCGGAAGAAAGGACGAATCAAAGATTTCAGAAGTTTTCCAGACAGCAGGTTGAGCTGAGAAAAAAATAGTTTGACACCACTACTTTGGTAAGTTAATATGTACTTACTAAAGTAGTGGTGAGGTGATAATAATGTCAAACTTGGAGAAAGAAATACTTAGGTTTTTAAGTACGGTCGAGAAAGCAAGCAGCGATAAAATAGTTATGTCGTTAAGTAGACCGTTGGATCAGAGAGTGCTGACAACGCTTTTAGCACGGCTAGAAAAGCTTGGAAAGATTCATAGGGAGTTTGAAAATACAGTAGTATTTACAAGAGTTTGAAAGTGAAAGAGGAGTAGAGAGGAAGGAGCTATCTGCTGATAGCTCCTTTTTGAGTGGATATAAGTGAAGTTAAGTATAGTTATTTGTAATTCAAAGAGAAACTGTGTAGTGCTGAATTATGAATCAGTGTGCTTAAAGAGGGAGGTGCAATGCGGTAGATGAGAGACAATGTTTTTATCTGTAGATTCAAATAGCTAAGATAAAGCTAGATAGGGTTGAGCATAAATTTCTCAACCCTGTTTTTAATGTTGGATAGGGGGTAAATAGATGAATCCTTACGAAAGCAAATTTATATTATCAGATAAAAAAGTAAAGGTAATAATAAACATATTAGGACTAATCGCTATTATGATTATCGGTGTTTTTCTACTATGCAAAATTTGATGTTGGCACTGAGATTATTACTAATATTAAATCATCTAAGGCACAGAGAGAAGTAGCAAAGAAACTAGGTGGTGTTAGTGTGGATAATGCAAAAGAGAAAACTCAGAAAGAGGTAGATACTATAGTGGCAAAGGCCGAGGAAGACACAGCAAGTGTTTACAATCATGTACTTGCAGGTAGTACCTTGGTGAACAAAGATGGAAATGAATACTCATTTCTCTCAAATGGCACGATAGCAGATGGTAGAAATTATAAAGTTGAAGAAAATGATGGTTACACGCTTACGATTGGTGATAACGAGGTATACAGCATGATGTTTACTGAAGATGGAGAAGTGATTCTCACAAATCTCGCATCAGGTGAGGAAGAAGTGTTGAGCTTTAAATAGAGATGTTATATGGTGTACGTGTTAAAACGATAAAATCATAAAGTAGTTAAGAGAGGTCGTCTATCAGTGGAATAGTCGATCTCTCTTTTTGGAATGAGGTGAGATAGAAATGGGTGATGATCTATTTGTGTACAGAAATATGTTTTCTTTAATGCAATATTTGACTATACGCAAGCAGCAATTATGTAGTGATAATACAGCAGTGACATTAGACACTACATATGCTGATCATAAAGAAGATCGAGATATTATAGAAAAATGTTGTAGATTGGGAATATTTACGAAGTATATCAATATAACGGATTTAGATGGGGTACAGTTTGTTAACATTTGGGTGAGTAGTGATGTTAAGGATGAATTGATACAGTGTATATTTAAGTCAAAGTTTGATAGGTGTATGTTACTGCAGGAGGGTGTTTCGCTGTTTGATCAGAATACTGAGTATTCAGCACTTAACAAAATTTTAATTAAGAAAAGTAGTAAACAATTTGTGACTGTAAACTCATTGCCGACAAACAATGGTGTACTTAAACAAAAAATTGACATAGATGTAATGTCCATTGTGCCAATTATTTCAGACAATGTGGAGAAAATCAAAGATATAGAGATTGAAAGAGTTCTGTTTACGTCACCGATAGGCGAAGCTTTTGATTTAAATAATGCTGATATTGAAAATAAAATTACCAAAAATATCTCAAAGTCAGTGTGGGTGAAAAGGCATCCAAGAGACACTATTGATTGGAAGAAATTAGGATATAAAGAATTACCACAGATTATTTGTTCAGAAATATACGTAATGTTATTTTCAGATGCTGAGAAGATTTTTATGTATCCATCATCAACTCAGTTAATAAGAGAAGATGACAGATTTGTAAATCTAAAGTTTAGTACAGATAATACCAATTACAACAAACAGTTTAATAATTGTATAGAAGTGCTTGGTATTAAAGATAGTCATATAGAAATGATATAAGTGAGGTCGTAGGTATGTTTGAAAAGATTAAAGAAAGAAAAGTGATGAAAAACGGCGTTGTTACAGTTGTTAAACATAGAAAAGTCCCGGATATGCAAGCAATGTATTATAGTGATGAAACCTTTGTTAAAGTGCAATATGAAGATGATATAGAGCGCCGGTACTTCTTAGATTATAATGCCGATGTGATGGTTGGTGATAAAGTGCGTGGTAATTACAAGAATTTTGATATTACTGAGAAAATATCACGACATACTATAGTAGATGAAATAACTGAAGCGGCAGCTGAATGTGGACTGTCTGTAGATCAATTTTATATAAAAGTATACGATGAGATTCCTGATGATAGAAAGGATGTTAATTCTTCAGTAAAAAAGACAGTACATGCATATTGGAACGAATATAAAAAAGTATCCAAAGAGTTAATTAGGAGAGAAGAAATGAAGAAGGCTGCAAAAGATGCTGAATTGACAGAGAAAGAATTTGTCCAGAAGATGTATCAGGAACTTTCAGAAGCAGAAAAAGATGTGGATATGACACCAAGGGAAAGCGTACGCACATATTGGGATGCACATAAGAATTTAGCATCAAGAATGTTAGATAATGACAATGATGATGATGAGAATGATAATAATGAGAAGAATAATAGCATAAACGATGAAATTGCAGATGATGTTACCAAAGAAGTAAGCAGCAATAAAGACAGTAAATTGTTAAAGGCTACAGCATTTTGACATTTGGTTGAGCATGGGAATGAAGCATTTTTCAATGTGATGCTTTAATAGCAGGCTTTCTCCGAAGAGTTGTCTTTTAGTGACTAATACTATACAAATAAGTTCCACAGATCAGCGTAGCGAGGCTGATTCTTTGAATAGAGAATTTGCGGTGTTTAAATTATAGTGAAAAACCAACTAAGACAGTCAGAATAGTTATAAATATTTGTACTGTACTAAGATCTTGATAACGCGTCAAATAGTTGACAGTGTATAGATGTACTGTAAGTAGAGACTACACCTATACACTGTTTAGACACGTGCTTAGTGTTAATGGGAGTGGATAACGACTATGACAAAATCAGAATTGTTAAAAGCATTAGAGGGAGTATCAGAGAATCAGGATATTTATATAATTTCCACAATTGACGGTGTAGGAACTCATATAGGCAGTATTAATAATGTAAGCCTAGATGCTAGTGGCGAAGTTGTACTGGAAGCAAACATTGAGAGTGTTTCTGAGACAGGAGATACGAGTTATAAGTATTGCGATAGTTGTATCTGTTCAAAATGTAAGAAGAATGATTACTTTAGTAATGGTACTTGTACAAACTGTCAGAAGTGTACTAGCAGTAAAACAATCGTAAATGAGTGCTCAACTTATGCTGAATGAGGAGTGAGCTTTGGACCATTAGCTCAGTTGGTTAGAGCAACCGGCTCATAACCGGTCGGTCGTAGGTTCGAGTCCTACATGGTCCATGCGGCGTTAGAGTACGGACGCCGAATTTGTTTGTTTTGGACATGTTAACGTGTGCGAGAAATAAGATGATGTCCTGAGTACATGCGTTAGATGGTGTTTAGTTTCGCACTATCACCCCTCAAGTAGGGCAGAGGTAAAGTTTCTTAGCTTGAGGTTCTCCTTTGCAAAGCAAAGGGTTAAGAATAAGGTTAAGACAGTAGAAAGCTGTAATGACACGAAGACTGTAAAAGTCTATTAGGATGCGTAGCAGATACGCATCCTATTTTTATTTATAGGAGGTTGCGAAAGAATATGGGGCAGATCTTAGATTTCTATAAAACGGATAATAGATATAAAGATAAAGTGAATCTGGATATTATAAGGTTTATAGACACAGTTTCCAGTTTTCCTGATAGAGATGGAAAGGTCAGTGGCAATATAGATCATCTGTTCTGTGCAGGTTACTGTTATTATTTTGCCAATATATTGAAGTTGGCATTTGGTGGAAAAGTATGCTGGGCACAGGATAGAGGGCATATTGTTTGGGTAGATTGTGATGAGAATAGCACTTTTGATGAATTACAACAATCAGCAGCATATGATATTACTGGAGTTTTTGATGATTATGAACGCTTATTTCCTGTAGAGTATCTTGGTTGCGCAATAGTAGATTACAAGCATACTGGCGCGACATTTCATTTGAATCAGGACTTTAAAGATTGGTGTGACTTTTACGAAGTAACACAAATGTATGCTATTGATATTATTTGGGGATTGATTCCTGAGGACAATATTTTGGCTAGTTATAAAGCAGATGCTAATTATGTTAGTACGGCTTACTGTTATTGGATGTCACATGAAAAAGATTTTAGAATACTGTTTGAGTATGTTAAACGTGGAGCAGGTATACATACATTTCCACCACATCGTGGTGTATCTAAAGAAATAGAGTATGTAGAAAGTAAAATGAAACATCGATCGGTAAACAAGATTACAAGTTTTTAATAACAGGAGGATAAGTGTGAAATATATAAAACTGAAAGTTTGGCGGACAAAAGATGAGTACGAAGATGTAATCTTCGTACTCCAGTATGCCAAAATGGATATAAAATAAACATTTAATACTAAACACGAGTGGAGGTGTGTGTGGACACACCATCATGTCGAAAACTGGTGATACCTAAGGATGTTGTAATCTATTGGGGAACGCTGGATAAGTTTAAAATAAGGAGGATAAAGCTATGTCATTATTTAGTAAGAAAGAAGCACCTGTAGATAAAGGAATCGCACCAAATGTGTATCTTAACTATAACGGTGCAACGTGCCTTGTAGCTGACGTAAAGGAGGATTGCGCGCTCCTTGATTTCGATACTGTAAACGGTACGAAATGTGGAACTGATGGTTGGTACAAATTGTCTAGATTGAACAGCGATCCTGGAGTGCAGCCAATTACTTCTGCAAAGACTAAATACAAACGTCAGATTACAATACCGAATTATGTAACAGAGGAGTGGTGCGATGCTGTAAAGAAACTCATAGACAAGTTAGGCGCTACCTATAGTCATAAGGATGCATCACGATTTCATAAGGGAGAGGATCATACATCTATAGTGATCGAATATGATGATCCTGATGTTGATGTGATTCTCAGCAGCCTTAGTATATGCGATTATCTGCACAGTGAAATATTTACAACTGACAAGGGAAATGATCTTAAAATAGCAGCAGGCTTCCCAGCTGTTGATGAAGATTAAAAGTAGTTTAGACTGAACTGTAATAGACAAAACTGAAGAAAAAACAAGAACTGCAGGAAGAATACTGTGATTACAAAAACAAATGTTTGTGTGCATACAATTAACGATTTAAATTAAACTGGAGTGATTAACGATTAGAGTAGGCGGCACAATCAAAATGAAAAGTAGTGCTGGCAGCGAAATCAGATCTATGGGTTTTGATAAAGAATACTGTCAGCAGCAGCTATAGACATAGGATTTTGTGACGCTGTTGGTGACTATGATTGGAGTTATTCAGACCAGCGTAAAGTGAGAGAAGCTCTAGATATTTTAGAAGCCCGCGCAGTAACTGCAGATGATATAGAATATTTGATAAGACTGCGAGAAAGGAGTGTAGATCCAGAATGGAGAAAGAAGAACTTTGGGATTTAAAATGGTTATGTAGAAATTTATGGTTAGACCATAAAAAGGTAGAAAATCAGTTTTCCAACTATGAAGGAGACTGGGAAGAGTATAAGAAAAACATTTTACATGTTTGTGAAGATGACTATATGATTGCAGGAAAAGAATCTGAGATAAAGCGACTTTCTCGGAAATTAGACATTGACGAAGAAGCTTTAACAGATTCTATTTATCAGCACTTGTCTAACGTTGTCACAGATAAGGAATCAGTAGTTGACTTGTTTTTAAGGACTTATCTTCAGTTCCATGAAGATGTAGACGTGCTAACTCTGGTAGAGTCAGATGCAGAGCACACTGGCAGGAGATTTGTGCACGCATATTTCGGACAGGAGGAATGTACTAACAATATACAGAGATTGATGGTAACATTCTGTAAAACACATATGTTAACTCCAATGTGCTTATGGAAGTATTGCGCAAATCGTATTAGTGAAAAAGGATCATCAGTTAGTTTACCTCTGATGATTTATTCACATTGGTCAGAGGCTGTAAATGCTATATCCAAGGAGTATGCTTCAATATCCGATATAGATCGCGATAATTATTTGCATGATGTAACACAAAGGCTGCCTATATTAGAATTTCATGTAAGAAGAATTGTGAAATACCCAGACTACACTATCAAAGTTTGGAAGATTATGGGTATGACTGAAGTGGACATAGCTGCGGTGTTACAGCTTGGAGATTGTTCATATCAGGATCAGCAGATAGGAGTGTATGCCTATCAAAAGAATATGTCTTATGATGAAGCATTAGACGAGATATATTCTCACATTCCTAGAGAATGCCGGAATACTTATGGCAACACTAAGGAAGAAGTAGCATGGGGATACTGGAATGAATACAAGGAGAAAATGGGAATATGTTTAAACAAATCACTGAATAAATGTGACGACCTTATGAGGTCGTTAATTAGTCATGAGGAAGAATCAAGTCAGGCTTCTTTAATGAGTATGGAACAGTACGCAGAGGATCCTGAAATTAAGAAGTCAACAGCATTTTAAGAAGAACCGGACAACAATAAACAATACCCATTGATTTTAACTCTTTTCAGGAATACAATACAAATGTATCTAGAATTTTCTGAAAGGAGTATTTGTTATATGGGTGCGATATTTTGTGTTGTCCTTTTGATACAAGTTGTGCTATTTATTACTCAAAATAGTATTGGGACTGAATTGCATGAACTGCATCATGCGAAGGCGTTGCAAAGTTTTGGATTTGAAACATTGGTGCTTTTACCACAAAGTAAGAAGAAGCCTGTAAAGAATAAAAATGGTGTTAAAATAGTTTATACAGATAAGAAAGCATGCGACGCTTTCTATAGGAATGGCATTACTCTTGTGTCAGATGATTTCCAAACTTTGACAAATGATCAAATACAGAAAGCAGCAGGTGCAGGACTATATTCCTCAATACGATATTTGATTATACAGTTACTTAGTAGTATGACATCAATAATTTACACATGTGTGTATCTTGGCTGTGATACAGCAACGTTTCTGTTTGTAATGGTATCTGTGATTGTTATTATACTGACATTGCCAAGAGTCATTAAGTGCGCAAAATGTTGGAAGAATGCAAAGAATGATTACACAGATTTTAATGATGTTACAGCATTTCTATACCCAGAGCGATTTAAGTTGCATTACAAGGAATTGGAAAATAGTTTCAACGGAAGTGTATATGAGTATTACTACAACAAATTTGCAAGATAGTGTATAAGTGTGATAAAATGAGAAAGGAGATACTTAGTATGAATTTAAGTGATTTACGTAAATCAGATGCTTTTAGTAACAGTGATGACTCGAAAGATGCTAGAAGATACACTGCATACAATGCTGTAACAAATATGATTTATTACGCAAGAGAATTGATACAGAACTACAATGAATACGAGAGTGCAGATAAGAATTCAAGGTATGCTCACATAGTCTTTTCAGCAATAAGAGATAATCTTAATAATTACGTTCAAACGTTTATGGACTGTGCAATAGTACTCTGTGAAACACCATCAGGAACGCTCAGGGGATTAATTGGAGCATTTTTATCACAATATAGTTTGGATAACAATACAAGATCTTGGGTGGAGTTTTTAATCAGACGCAATGATTTAATACATGATTACTTGAGTTATGATTTTCTCAACGATGAGTTATACAGTGCTTTAGTTAATTATAATCAGTGCATACTTGAACTTGCGCAGTTCATTAATCAAGAATTACAAGAAAAGAATCTATTGGAGGTAAAAATACGCAAGTAATGAAGTTTTATACCTGGGAGCAGAGACTTGATTTTCTAGATGAATTAAAAGATGCTGTGACGAGAGAATTTCCGAATACAGATTCTTATAATATTTTCATTTTTGGGAGTTTTATAAGAGATGATTACGACCCTGAAAATTCTGATTTGGATTTAGCAATATACGCAAGTATAGCAGAGCAGACATTTGCTATTTGTGATTTCCTTGATCAGTTTCTAAAGAGTAGAAATGTGCCATGTAGTTTGTTAGAAATTTTTACAGATCAGTTGGATGCATACGTTGTGATTAAACCGCTTGGGTTGAATATAGGGTTTACGGATTACTTTCCAGAAGATTTAAAGATATACTTTCGGACAGTTCAGAGAAGAGCAATTTTTTACAATGAAGAATCAAAGCATGTCGAGCGAGTGAGACTTGCAATGTTGCACGGTGGGCAAATGAATAAGAGAGAAGGATAAGGTGCTATTAAGGCACCTTATTTTATTAGAAAGGAATGATAATATTGGTGTTGTAATCTTTGTTGCTATAGTTGCATTCATTGTAGGATTCGTAATAACAGCAGATAGTAATGGTACAGCGGAAGCCGGTTTAGAATTTGGAATTATATTCGGAGTGATCAGAGCTTTTGTAGCATACACAGTACTGAATACAATTGGAGCTATTTAAAGATGAGAGTCCATCAATAGCATAGTTGTGAACTACAGTAAGCTGAATGTTTACATTTAAGAGTGGAAAGGGTATACTTAAAAATAGAATAACACGTAGCGTTTGATTATGTAGCTTTGGATACTTTATATACAGAAGCAGGTTAAGATGTAAAGGAGATTACCTATGAGTGAAATAACTGATATAAGAAAACATTCATTAGATTTATGCATCAAGAGTATGCTCAATTTAGAGCCTGATCTTGATATGGATTTAGCTGAGTCATTTGTAAATTATCTTAGTACACATGATCAGTGTGTGCAAGGATATCGAATAACTGAGATACTACTACGAAGTGGTAGTTGGTCAAACTTGTTGCAGCAATGGTTGCTTAATACTGATTTGCCAATTACTGCTAGTATTAAAGATGAGTTAGTAGATAGATACCATACAGCAAAACTAACATACACTGTATACAGATTTGAGAAACCAACCACTGAAAGAAAGTATCAATCTTATGTATTAGAAGCTTCTTTATATTTCAAATCATTCGTTGTGATAAACACTCTATGTAGCTCAGCCAAAGGTGAGGGTTCTAAACTTCTCGATAGGCTATGTAAAGTATTCCCAGACTCTATAATCCTAGGGGAGGCTGGATGCCTGCTAGCTTGCGACTATGATCTATTCAAAGCAGGATTGATATCAGATCCGGTAGATGCCATCGTTAAGTACTATGTAAGAAATGGTTTCGTCAACATCAATAATAAGATTGGGAATTATGAAGAGTCTTGTATAGTTGCGAAGTTTAATGGTTACTATGAAAAGTATTCAAGGGCACATGGATCAGTGCTACTACTATGAAATGAGAAATAGTAAGAGTTGTGATGTACAGTTGTCTTGTTATTGATAGTGAGTATGTGTTTTATGAATCACGTGCTCTTACAGGAATTTAATGAATTACCGAAAAACTTTAAAGAATTTAGATTGTAAAAGCAGAACTAAGTTATGTGTAAGGATGCAATGAGGCAGTGAGGAGTATTTTATGGCAAGAAAACATAAAATTCACAAAGTAGGGAATGAATACGAAGTGATTGTACGGCATAATGGAAAAAATCTTGCAATAAAAGTGAAAGTTCCGGATAGTGTGAAAGATCAGTTTACACAGGATTTTATTGACATGTCTGTTCATCGACGTTTAGAGCAACGTAAACGTCAAGAAAAAATGAAAGAATTAGAGAATAAGATGTGGGGTGTTTAAATGTTATACTTTCTTATGCATAAAGATGATGCTGTCTGTCTGTTGGATATGTCACCTGATGGTATTATAGAAAATAGAAGTCATTACTATGTGAAAGAGTTATTACCATTGCCAGCACAAAAGGATGTTCATTTTTTACAGGATTGGATAACGTCAAGAGCAATTTCAAAAGTTCGTCATGGCATAAACAAAACGCTTGCCAAATTGAAATTACCAAGCACTAGTAGCTTACTTTTGCAGAATTTGGGATTATCCTTGACTGACTGCTATTGGTTCAAGCCAGTAACGTTTGATGTAAATTGGTCTGATGTAAATATGTATGTCAATGATTTCAGTGATGCATTATACGATGTGACTGATGCGGATGCTAAACAGATTACACATACCAGATTTTCACCAAATTCCTCACTACAAGGTGAATTACAGAAAAAGTGGATAGTAGATTCCACTGGGACAAGAGTGCTTTTAAAGGGGAATTGTGGTAGCAGCTGGCAACAAAGTTTAAATGAGAATTTTGCTTCTTTGGTAAACTCCAAACAATTAAGGAGGTTCCCATACGTTGAGTATAAGCTATTTCACACATCTTTTGATGGCAGTGATGCAATTATTTGCAAGTCCGACAATTTTATAGTGTCAGATGAGGAAGAGCTTATTCCTCTCGCTGATGTATATTGTAGTGTTAAAAATCCAGGATATGAGTCGTTATATCAAACTTGTGTAGACGCGTGTGTTAAGTATGGTTTGGATCAGAAGTATGTTGAACAGTTTTTGAGTTACCAGATTGAATTGGATTATGTTATCTCTAACACTGATCGACACCTTAATAATATCGGAATTATTCGTGATTCCGATACATTACAGTTTAAACGGTTTGCACCAATATACGATTGCGGTAATTCATTGTTTTGGAATACACGGTTAATCCCATCAACTAAAAAAGAAATGTTGAAGATTGAAGTAGCATCATTTGTGAAAAAAGAATACCATCTATTAAAGTATGTGAAATACAATTTATTTGATTGTGAAGCATTACCAACTTTTGAAGAGTTTTATAATGTATACTGTCAAGATCCGGCAATGTCGGATGAGCGTATACAGCAGCTTTACAATACTATCAATATGAAAGCCGATATATTATTGAGTTACTTCTCAGATGAAGAATTACAGAAGATAAGAGTTTTCAATTAAGGTTTTATTTATGGGAGATGGCAGTGTAACATGCTTTCATTTAGTGAGTGAACCATTTGGCTACTTAAGTAACTGGTATCCTAGTGAGTTTGCACTGAAGGACATTGTATTTACATGCATAGAGCAATATGATGTGAAAGAAAGCTATCATTTTTGGTGATACTGAAGAAGCTTTAAAAATTATGCAGACTTCTGGTTCTGCCGGTGTAAAGCGCTTAGGGCTGGAGGTAACAGGATTTGTTGAATTTAAATGGTCTCCAATTTAATACGAAGTGGGGAAAGATTGTAGAAAGATTTACAAATAGAAAGGGAAGAGAGTGGGCAAGAAAATGGAGGTGGGGCCAAAGACAGAACAGAAGACATAGATAGAATCAACAAACTGAATGTGTTGCCGATAAAAAAATAACAGGCACAATGATTTAGTTTATTTTATTCTCAATAAAGAGTTTGGATTATAAAACGATACAGAAAAGATGATGGATTGATTTCCATCATCTTTTTAGTTGAAGAAAAAGAAGTTGCAGTATGCAATAATGATAGGAGGAAAATTAATATGGAAGATATATTTGTTCGTTGTTCAACAATTGCAGACAGCTTAACTAAAGCTGGATATAAGCAAGTTATGCAGGTTTTGACAGATGTTTTTATAAACAGTGGTGTTCATGTCTATTGGGCAAATGGAAGTAGACTGATTCGTGTTTGCTCAAAGGATATGTTCAGTGTCTATGAAATTGAACGGGTTAACACAGGATCTAAAATTGTAACTTTGTACACTACGTACAGTAATTTTATGTTTGAATTTTATGAGGCCATTATTCATCCAGATTCTGAGGAATTTTTGTCTGTACTAGACGCATTTAATAATGTTTTATATTACTCATATGATAATATAACGAATAAGAAATATAAACTAGATAGGGTATTGTCAGATTACCCTGAATTACGCAAAGTACTTGGTGATGCCTATTCTGATAATATAGTCACACCAGCCATCAAATTAAATCCGTATGATTTTTATATAGAGAATAATACTAGTTCTATTGGATATGTGATCGCTACGGATAATGATGGATTTCTATTTCAGGAAATCTCAGGTATATCGAAACTTAGGTATTGTAAAGTTAACGAGTTAGATAAAATGACGCTGTTACCTGATATGCATGACAGAGTACGGATGTTACTTCACAATACAATGTGTGCTTTTAGAGATTTTCTGGAATACTCTAGAGTTATGAAGAGATTAGAGTATATTGGATACACCTTTATAGGCTCAATGTTTGATATGAATAATTCGTATGATTTCAGCGACTGTTCAGTTGGAATCCGTGATGCTGAATTTCAAAAATTATGGTATGTGACATCATCAAATTTATTAGTGATTGCAAATCTTGATTATGGGGTTGGATTTTTGAAAATCACGGATAAGTCCGAAACATTTACAGAAGTTAGCCCTGAGGTAATGTTTGAGTCTGTGAAGCCGTGTAACTATCTTGCTACCATTAAATTAATTGCTACTCAGATTTTAATAAGGTTTGCTCCAGTGCTAGCTGATGATGACAAAACAGTAAAGTATCTTGAAAATTTAGTGCGTATTGTATCAGAATTAGATAAAATTGATGTTAATGCTAATATGGGATGGGAAACTATGCAAGAAAGTCTCGCAGAAAATCAAACAATGGGAGAATCAACAATAATTAAGCAGAACAAGCAAGGTATTTTAAGTAGAGCAGTAGCATTTGAGGATTAAAGAAATATCACAAAAGAGGATTGTGCAAATAGTGCAATCCTCTTTTCTGTAGTGTAAAAGAACTCAACGCTAAACCACTTTACAATAGACTGCTTAAGTACAAACAATCAGAGGAGGTGAAGGAGTATTGCAGTATGATTAACGATGAAACTAAGACTTCATTAGAAATACTTGTTTCATTGGAAGATTGGAGGAAACTACTATGGTATGGGAAGTAATTATTCACAACACAAAAACTGATAAAATTATCTTGGTGGTATTTCCTCAACAGCAGAAGAGGCAAGAAAAGTTGTTGAATTATGGAACAAAAAATATCAAACCTCAGAGAAATGGGCTGATTCAATCGAAGTAACGATTTGGGATAGATATATTTTTGATTGCAAATGCGATTAAAGTACAGGTTTTATATGGAAGGAGAAACAATATGAGTCAAAGCAATTATGAAAAATATGAGCATGTATAACTATTAGATAATTGTACACTTAGAGGTTATTATAGAATTTATATCAACGAATGAATATGAAGGTCTCTTTGCGGGAAGGACTTAACACTTTACAAATAGGTAAAACTGTTAAGTTGTTTTCTGATGGGTTAGATAACCATGAATATATTTATTTTGATAAAGAGAAAGGATTTTGTTATGAGGATAATTGTGTGATTGGAAGCACATTTGTACCGCAGTGAGTCAGTTAAAAATTCGACAATGGTACTGAAGGGGCAGCGTTTAGCGTGTACAAAAATGAGATAGAGAAGCCTGTGATGTACGACAGAACAATAGCAATGGATAAAAAGTTGAGCGTGTATGATACTCTCGATAACATAGACACAATGCTGTTCAAAGGGATACTAGAGGTAAATGAAGCCGGAGCAGAGATAGAGAAGTGTCTAAGGAAGTTAATAGCGGTGTAAAAGGGAAACAAGCATAAAGTGATGGATTAATATGTTGGAAAAATTAGAATTTGACGTAAGCAGAGATAAAGATGGCGGAACTATAATGAGAGTAGTAGATAGTGACGATCCATTTGATATCACTATAGAAAAAACCAAGGCAGGGAGCGTGCTGGCAACAGATTTTCTGCATGAGCACTGGTTAAACAGAAGATACCGATTTTTAATAAGCAATTTTGAGGTATTTGTGAGATCAATAAAGACTTTAAATGACGTGGAGTTTGATAGAGATATAAAGGAGATGTTTAGGGGATGTTACAATTTAGAAAGGCTTGACCTGACAAACTCATGCATGAGTAAAGTTAAAAATATGGCAAGTCTATGCTTTCATCTTGAAAATTTAAAAGAGGTAAGCATGTGTGATGTTGATCTAAGTAGTGTTGAGACTGCAAATAATATGTTCGCATGTTGTTCAAGCCTTGTAAAGGCTGATTTTAGTAACTCAGACTTGTCTGGAGCTAGAGAAATCGTAGCTACGATTTCAACCTGTGACAGATTGAAATATCTGAATATAAATGGGTTGGATTTAGATTCGGTTACAGAAGCATATTGTTTCGCAGCTGATTGCTCTAGTTTAGAAGATTTAACTATTGGTTGCATTGGAAGTAGAGCTTCAATGGAGTATAGTAAGAAGTATCAATTATTTAATGGGTGCAGTAGATTGAAGGGTATTAAAGTGAATAGATTTGCCGATGGTAATGATATAGCATTTGAAGATATTCAGTTAGTAAGAAATAGCGTGATAGCATACACGGAAAGTAGACAGTGTGTGAGATCAGCAGATGTTGTGAAAGAATTAAAAGCATTTGAGTAAATGTGATGCATCATTTGGGACGTAACTAGTCAGGAGGAGAAGGTAGAAAGTAGAATAACTAAATCCGAAGATTATTCGTTGGAATTACAAACTTAATATTTGATTTATAAAGATGGCATTTTTCATGCCCTCTTTTGTATGCAATAGTTTAGTTGGCACTTGAAATTATTTTTATTTTAAAACAAAGTACAGTGGAATACACAGATTGGACTGTTTTGGTACAAGATGGAGGTAAGTGATATGAGAAGTCAAATCAAGTATGTATTAATGAAATGGAAATTGAGATGGAAGCTGTCAAGATTAGTAAGAGGTTATCTGGGTATGATGCACAGTGAAATTATGGCTATTGGTTTACTAACAAGTAGTGAAAGAAGAGACCATGTAGTAGAGGTGAATGAATTAAAAAAGATGTTAAGTTCGTGTGTTGCAGATCTGTATGAGATTGTAGGTTTGGAAGAGTAAAATAATGAAAGATAGCCCGAATAAAGTTGCACAGATTGAATGTCTTTCAGAGAAAAGACACATTAGGTGGAATACTTCTAAATCATGAGTGTACAAAAAGAAAAAATATACAATGAATCAAAGACAATTAATTGTCTTTTGATAAATACAATATTACGCGAGAGTAAGAATAGTGGAAGACTGTACACAACAATAAGTGTACAGCCTTTTATTTTAGTCCAAGTAGTTTAGGAATAGTTTGTCAGATAGGAGCGTAGTTTATGCTATATAACTTCACATTTGAGGAAGCTATGAAGGTACTCTACAATGAAGAAGGTTGGGTTCAAGGTGAACGGTTTGGAAAAAATACCTATATAGCTTATGATAAAAAAGAGGATTGTTTTGTATTAAATGCTGTAAATGCAGAAGACCATGTAGATCCAAAGTTAAGTGATAGTACACTGGCAGTCTGGGGCTCAATAAGTGATATTACCATCGATAAATACTTAGTTGGGCAGAAGTACAGATTTATAGGCGTGCTGTGCTATGATTCCGTAGTAGGTGTAGGTAATTTTGAGGATGGATGGTCAAAAAAGCAATATATTGATGTATACAGAAAGCAGCAAAGTGTAAAACGTGCCAGTGGTTTTTAATAAGCTGGATAGTGGGTTGTCATAAAAGGCAACCCACTTTTTGTTAGTTGGAATGCTGTAAAAATGCCAAGATTTCTCAATAGGGAGATATTTCAGATAGGAAGATAGGATAAACGATGCAGTACGATTTTAGTTTACAAGAAGCAGTGGATGTAATATTACATGAAGATGGTTGGATGCAAGGTAACAATTTTGACAAGAATACATTTTTTGTCATACGGCAGAGCAAATAATTACTTTGTACTAGATAATGTAGGATTTAGGACAGATTTCATGGATGATGAATTGTGTAAAAAGACGATAGAGGTGTGGAACACAATAATCGATCTATTTGCAGATACAAATTTAACAAGTCAAAAATATCGGTTCATAGATTATTTATGTTTGAATTCTGTTAGAGACACAGGCAGCTGTGTAAATGGATTGTCAAAACGTGATTATTTAAAGGAATATCAAAGAGTTAGGAAATAGTCTAAAAGCGCGTTATAGAGTTTAAAACCAAACAGCTACTGTTAGGTTGCTATAAAAATGTAATAAATAAGCAAAGGAGGGGTCCAAAATATGAAATTGAGTAAAGGAACTTAATTATAAAAGGGAAAGATCCTAGTTGATTGGTAGAATTGCTATGGCATTGACTGCAGTAGTAGCACTTGAGTACAGGTAGGTGTTGACGAAGCACTTTTATCGTACCGGGATTTGCCTTAATTATTGCAGCCTTTATTGTAGGTTTAAATAGCCTGTAGAATAATGCCGAAGTAGAGTACTGATAGTAAAGGTGGTAGTTTAAATTGAATGAAAATACAGGAGGGATAAGAAATGGAAAATAATAAAAGTATATGGAATGAAGATCATAGGTTTCCATTCAGAGACGAAGTGGATACTGAAAACAACAATACAGAAAATGGAAACGTTAGTGACGAAGACCAGAGGTCTTCATTCAAAAACAGTGAGATTAAGAATATTAAGGACTGTAACACAGGGAACACGAACACAGAGTACATGAACAATGTGTTCCACAACACCGGTGATAGGAACATCGGGTACTACAACACCGGTGACTGTAACACAGTGAACAAAAACACCGGGGACATGAACACCGGGGACATGAATACCGGGGACTGTAACACAGGGGACAAAAACACAGGGGACATGAACACAGGGGACATGAACCCTGGGAACTGCAACACAGGGGACTACAACGACGGGAACAACAACACCGGGGACAGGAACACTGGGGGCAGGAACACAGGGGACAGTAACACAGGTGACTACAACACTGGTGATTGCAACGCTGGGAACAAGAACGCTGGGGGTATGAACACAGGTGACTGCAACACCGGGGACTGGAACATCGGGAACAACAACACCGGGAACTGGGACACCGGGGACTGGAACACCGGGAACAACAACACCGGGAACTACAACACCGGGAACTGCAATACCGGGAACTGCAACACCGGGAACTATAACATTGGGAACTGCAACACCGGGGACTGCAACACAGGGGACTGGAACACAGGGGACTGGAACAAGTCATCTTTAAATACTGGTTGTTTCAATACTGTTGAACAGAAAATCATGTTGTTCAATAAACCATCAGATATGACTTATCGTGAATGGATGGATTCGAATGCAAGATATTTACTGAAGCAGATGCCAAAGAGTACTGTTAGGTGGATTTTTTCAGCAGATATGACGGATGAAGAAAAAGCAGAGCATCAGACACATGAAACAACAGGAGGTTACCTGAAAGTGCTTGATGAAGCAGAATCCAGTCAGGGGTGGTGGAATAACTTATCAGACAGCGATAAGGATATTATTAAATCAATACCAAACTTTGATTCAGATATTTTTGAAGAGTGTACTGGAATTAAGGTGGATTATGACTGTCCGGATAATAAAGATAGTAAGACAGGTTCTTTAAAAGGAATTTCGGCATTTTAAATAAAGAATAAATGAAAATCATAGCAGAGTTGAATTTTTGTTATGATTTTCATTTCTAATCACCTTACAACGGATTATAGCGATGCATAGAGAGATGCTATGATGTTGTGGTTTGAGCTACGCAATGTGCTCTATTTACGAAAAGATACTAAAGATGAAAATTCTAATAATGTTCCATATTATGATGAGCAGGAAAAAGAATTTTGGGAAACGCATCGTATAACAAGGAATGGAATCAAGAAATTAACAGCATTTGACGAGAAAGAAGGTGATAAAGTGGTAGCGTGGAATGAATACAGAAGAATAGAGATATTTGAGAAGGCAACTAATAAGAGAATCCGTGTAAGTACTGCAGATAGTATGCTCACAGACGGGAATAGAGTTATTTTTTATAAAGACTCAGAAGAAGTTCTATTTTTTGATCCGAAAGAGTGCTATTACAGAAGCTTTAAACTGGAATAAGATATGGAAAGGGAGAAGAAATGCAATATTTAAAAACGGAAAGATGTGTCGTTTGTGGTAAACCTGCTGAGATGTGGCACGGTTATGTGATTGCTAAAGATAAGATGGCTTTAGGCAATTATGTAGATAAAAAAGTCGTTGCGGGATTTTGTGATAAGCACGCAGAATCGTCTATTGATAATAGTAATGGAGACTACGGATGTTACAATTCAGAATTGATGGGAAAATGTATTCCATTATTTAATTAATGGCAGGTGTTAATATGGATAAGAAGAAAGCGTTGCAGAAATTACGAAGCGCAAAACGGGAAGCTCTTCGTAATTCGTCATGTATTCAAGTTGGTAGATTGGAATTGAATGAGGCGATAAAAGCATTAGAAAAGAGCATAGGACAAGAAAAAGTAGAAGTTTCCGATCTGCTAAATGAAACAAATTCTAGTCTGGTATTGGGTATGTCTGGTAAATGGTATGGGTGTGATCTTAATCTTGGATTAGTTGGTATATTTGAAACGATAGATGATTTTGAGAAAGCAAAAAAAGCTTATCAGGAAGCAGACAGTAAAACAAGTTCGCCAGAAAATTATGAGTTTTGGAATTATGTAATAACAAAAGATAATATAAATAGGTTTATTGATGGTTAGATACCGGAGGAAGCGAGGTAGCGTATGAAAAAGTTTGTTGTGTTTGCATTAATTGTTATGTTAAGTGCAGTATTACTTGGTATTGGTATTGATACATGTAAGTGGGTGTTGATTTTTCCAGGAATTTGTGGACTGTTACTAGCAGTTATTTATGGTGTTATTGCCGGTATACCTGCGATTGATAACATAGTAGATGATGATTTTAACAAGTAGTGGAGGTAGATGGTGATGAAGTACAGTAGTGAAGATCAGAAAGTCATAAATAAGTGGTTGACTTCAGTTGGAGCAAAGCATTTGGTAGATGAGGAATTCTTTGAATACAGAGAAGGTCAGTTACTTGAGATTGCAAAATCCGGAGTAGACAGCCTACTAACTTGGGATGAGTGGCAGCATTTACAGACTATGATGGATATGAAAATTCCATTAAATGAATCAATCAGATTTGTCGGTATTCTCTGGGAAAATGATATTGAAGTCCTGGAAATGAATACTGATAAAAGTAAAGAATATGAAGAAAAGTGGAATAAAAGTATACGATAGTGGAAAGGGGAAATAATTGGTGGATAATATGCGTGGACGAAGAAGGGAAATAGAGGAGGTTCTCGATAGAATCGAAAAAAGCACATGTGAAACTGATCTGATTAAGTTGCGGCGAGAGCTGGATCACTTGATTACACGGTTTTGTAATAGAAAAATTTCTGAGTTAGTTAAGACAATTTAAGCAAGAAAGGGAGTGTAGAAGGAGAGGCAGTCTTAGAACTTGAAATGTATGAAGTAAGAGTAAGAACCTATGGTGGTGCTATTAGCACTATTGAAAAAGTTGTATATGAAATTGTAGACAGAGAAGAAACAGACAAAGTATATTACTATGAAATGGAAATCAATGGGGAACATGGGATTATAGTCTATCCAGATGAGATTGACGAGTAAATGCATATTTCATTAGAAAGGAGAAATAAAAATGGCAAGAACAAATTTTGATATTATTAGAGGTTTAATGATTGCAGATAATACTCTTGACTCTTGGATTTGTGAAACAGAAGCAGAAGAGAAAAGAGATTTGACAGCAGAAGAAGAGAATGCATATATCCAGAATACTGTGGATATGTGCAAAGAGATAATGCAGGATTTGTCTTGCAGTTTAGTGGAAGCATATAAAGAGATTTCAGAATAGTTTAAGAAAGGGCAGATATTGATGGAGAGAAATAATTTAGATGGAATTGAGAAAGTAAAGTTTTTTGATTACTCTGAGTATGATAGTGAAAAGTGTAATGATGGTGGATGCTATGGATTCTGGACAGAGTATATTAGAATTTCAGATGGAAGATGGGAAGCAACTCATGGAACTACGGCAGATTTTGTATACTGTCCAGTATGTGGAAGTTTTAGTGATCATTATGATGGTGATGACAGTGTATTTGATTCAGGATATAGTTGTGGTGAATTCAGCACAGTGACTACTGAAGAGTTATTGAAATTCATTAATGAATTTGAGGAAACAGATGATCAGTATATTAAATACATATCAGATAATACAAGGCATGAGACTGATAGTAAAGTATGCGCACCTGTTAAAAGCTTTAATTGAGGAATATGAGTATGAAAGTAAAATATGTAGGTATCGGAGGAAGTGGAGTAGATTATCCATGCTATGAGGATGATAATGGTAGATTATACTTTGATATAAATTTCGGAAGAGGTAATCTGGATTTACATACTGGAGCATACATGGATGAATTCGGTGATATTTGCGGTGAGCCTGATAGAAGAGTAATAGACAAAGTCATATTAGTGGTCGATTAAGGTTGGGGGTTGATACAGTAGAATGTTTTATATGATAAATGCAGATTCGTTGTTGGAGAGTCTTTGAAATGGAAAGATTAATTTTGCTGATTTAAGCGAAGAGCAACTACGGTATTTTTTATCAACGGTTGCATTGGATTGTACAGATGAAGTGCATGAGTATCATGTGATGAGAAATACATTGCTTAATCTTCCTAGAGATGAACAGTTGAGCATCTGTGATGAATATTTCTTGAATGGTCAAAGATTTTCCTTGATTATTCATTAGTGATTCATGACTTGAAATTATAGAAGGAGCAGGTGGAATGAGCACTGGTGTGAAAGTATTAAAAGAAAGTGTGATCAGAGTGCAATCACAACTAAATGACTGGATAGATTGTGTGTTTGTTGTAAATAAAGATGATGAAGAGAAGGCAAGAGATGTATTAGAGAAAGTTTGGGACAGTTTTTGGGAAGATGGGGACGGTTGGTGCTACGACAATTATCTGGAAGATAAGTTGATGAATGCCGGTATTGTATTTGATGCGTACTATGCGGATGTAAAGGAGTGAGGATATGGAAGTATTATTTATCAATAAGCATAAAAATACAGAGTACAATGCAATGTGTGAGTACTATTCAAACCTTACGGAAGAATTGGATGCTGCAATCATTACAGGATACATTGGTGGTTTCAGACATTATGTGCTTGCGAATGGTTATTGTTTGCAAATGAAATGTCTTGTAATTAGAGTCTTTGGTACAACAGTTGGGAGTATACGATTTGATGATGAAAATGTTATTCAGAGTGTTGTAATTGATTCAGATCCTGTCATAGGACATTATACGAAAGATGTTAATATGCGATTGCAGAAATACGTGGGACAGAAGATGATATTTAACTAAGTGGATTTAAAGATAACGTAGAGGTGCAGTCAATATTACAGCAGCAAACATAGGAGTCTATCGGGAAAGGTGCCAGATAAAACTGGCACATTATTTTTTAATGTGTAGTATGTTCTAGTTTTGTTTGAAAACTACAATGTTATCAAAAAATTAAGATATTCAGGAAGTAGGCCTAGATTCAGGAAAGAATGATTATGCAGAGAATGAGTTCTAGGAGGAGGTATCAAGAAAAGATGTAGAAGAAGTTGAACACATGCTTGATGATCTAGAAAAAATAGATAATTATGAGACTAGAATCTGGGAGTTTATAAGACACTCTGTCCCAGAAGCTATGAAAGGAGAGTCTGTATGGATAAAATTATTGATGTGGCTGCTTATATTGTTGCAAAATATAAAGAAATGACACATGAGACTCTGGACGAAATGAAACTCCATAAACTCCTTTATTTTACTCAAAGAGAATCATTTGCAATTTTAGGAAAACCAGCTTTTGAGGGTGATTTTGAAGGATGGAAATATGGTCCTGTATCAAGAGAAGTAAGACAAGATTATGAGCAAGGCGAATTTCTTGTCGAAACAAAGAATATTTCTGATGATATTAAATATATTGTAAATAATGTATTACTTGAATATGGAGCATTGGCATCATGGAAACTAAGTGATTTGTTACATCGGGAGATTTCATGGCTTAATTCCAGGGCAGGTTTGAAGGATGATGAGAACAGAAGCAATATTATTCAGCTTGCAGATATACAAAAAGATTCTGAAAAAGTACGCCCATATGACCCTGTATGAGATATGTATTATGATGAATTCGAAGATCTGGACACTGTAGAATAGGTGGGGACAACAGAATTGATAAAATATCTTTACTATGAAGGTTCTTTTGTTGATGAGAAGTGTACAAGTGACGTTACGCCAGAAAACTATGTTACGTTAGGTACTATTTGGCAGTTGGTAGATGATAGGAATCTTGATTGTAGTTTGAGTTAAAAATAAGGTATAATATCAAAAATAGGGTAGCAGATAAAATGCTACCCTATTTTTGATATGTAATACAACTTTCTAAAAACTTGAAACCATACTCGACAAGTGACATAGTTATAATGAAATACAAAGGAGAGGAAAAATACAATGGATAAAAATTACAAAGAGTTAGCTGATTAGTTAGTAGACAAAACACTTAAACCATGTAATTCATTTAAACTGGAGAATGCTGTGAAGGAATTAATGGAAGCATTTGCCAGAAGCGAACGTTCTTTTGAGGAAGTAATGAGATTTTATCTGGAAATGAGGTGGATGATGAGTAACCAGTATACGATGAAGATATATCCTGCAGGCAACGGACGTGATGTTTACCGAAATATTGAAATCTGCGGTAACAGTACATTAAATCAATTGTGCCAGATTATCCTGGAATCATTTGATTTTATAGATGAGCATATGTATGAATTTTGTATGGATAACCGTATGTACAGCGAATATGCTTATCAGTCAGATCCGGAGGGAGACGAACCTTCTGCAGATATTACACTGGATGAGGTCGGGCTTTGCAAAGGACAGAAATTTGCACTTCATTATGATTTTGTGGATGATTGGATGTTCACTATTACGGTTTCAAAAATCAGTGAAGTTCAGGGAGATCTTAAGCCTTGTATCGTTAAGGCAAAAGGAAGCATTCAACAGTATCAAGACTGAGATGAAGATGAGTTTGACGAAGAATAATGTGGTGCAGTAAGACACTTCTTATTTTTTTAGTTTAAAGCCGCATAATATGCGTAAGAAAAGTTGTTGAGAAATGGATATATTTGACATATAATGAAAGAAAATACAAGCAACCATTTTTCGTAAAGGAGCCAGAAGAATGGATTTAAAGAATTTCATTATACAAAATTATGATAAAAAGAGAAAATGGATGCAAAGATGTATGATGGATGATCGGAAATCTTTAGTAGCTATTTGTACATCAAAAGAGTTTGGTTCTGTTGAATTGAGAAATATGTTAACCGATATTAGACATGTATTAACGGTTGGCAGAGTAGGTGGGAGTAATGATTTGTATATTGTTATTCCAGAGTTCATACCAAATGACAAGCTGGTGTATATTTTATTAGAATGCATGATATATTCATTATTTAATGATTACGGATACGTAGTTCATTTTCGTGTGCGGAATTGTAAAACAAATGTAAATACCCGTGGAATAAATGATTCTGATTTGGCAGATATGATGGATGATAAGTTATTATCCGTCGAACAGTTCAATAAAAAATTCTTTTTCTCTATCAACAATAAGCATTTCAGAAAAATTGTAAAGGTGACTAGTAATAATGAGGATGCCCCGTCAGATATATTAAGTGAAGTGAAAATTTTTCTCTATAGATTTGACATGGCTGATGAATTTAAAACCACATTAGCGTCAACAGTTTCCGAGTTGGTTGACAATGCTTTAGAGCACGCAGTGTCTGATTGTCTAATAGATATTGATGTTACAGAACATGATCATATGCTTATGAATGATAATAATTTGTATTACGGTGTGAATGTTGTTGATCTTGCCAGTGTGTCACACAGGGAATGGGAAATACAAAGGGTTGAAGTACAGAAGAGAGTTTAGTAAAAATGTACAAATCTGTGAACAACGTACTGAGAGAATAAAGGCGTTGAATGCTTTCTAGGTAACAAAGTTTAGTTTGAAATCTGATAGAGACGTGGCATGAGGCTATTACACTGAAGTGTAATAGCCTCATTTTTTAATGTGTAAAACATTTTTCCAAAAACTTGAAAACATGAATAAAAAAATAACATAGTTATAATGAAATACAAAGAAGGAGTTAAAGGTTACGCATAATTAAGCAACGCATTGACATACGCTCTTTTGAACGTGCATCGTAACTTGGATAAGTAAGCATAGTTTGTAAGTGGTGTAGGTAAGTACAGAAGTCGAGATATCTGTTCGTTACACTGTTCGGTGTACTTTGGTTAGGGAAAGCAATTCTGCAGTTTATTAGAAATTGTTCGACTTCACAGAGTTTTTCAGTATAGTAATCAGTTTCGTGGTAATCAGTTCCAGTATGAAAAAGCTTTTCAAGATGCTTGATACGACTTGGCTTTTGATTATATCCGATTGGCACACTAATACCTATCCAAGCAAAAGCTTCAATAAGTCCAGTAGCGAGCTTTCGACCAGTTTGTTGTGGACCGGCATAGTTTCTTAAGAGAGAGTAACTTCCTGCAAATTCCATTAATAGATCAAAATCTAGTAATTCAGCAATGACTAGAGTGACTGGTTTATCGGGAGTACGTTCTTGATAAATCGGACTATTTATGATACGCAGCATAGCTTCACGTTGTATTTGGGTGATGTGTTTGACCATTGTTTGTTTCATTCGAACTTCTCCTTTGTATGTGCCTGAGTGTGTGGTGGCACTCAGGCGCTCTGTTGAGTAAGATATCGGATTAATAAACTGGAAAGTTTAGTTGTAAAATATAAAGATTTTATAAATAATGTAGAGTAGAAAATAGGGTGCTAGAAAAATGGCACCCTATTTTTAATGTGGGGGTAGTTAGAAAAACACGATTGTGAAAGCAAGGCGTTTGTTAGACTTGACAAAAAGTAGGTATGACCTGGTAATTCAACAGTAAGAGGCTGACAGATTAACAGGTGAGTAAGTGTGTATGTTAAATGATTGATATCTATAACAAAAGTCTTGTGTGGCAACACTTCCTTGTGTCATAGGGTGTGCCAGTTTTTCAAAATAGGGTTCTGGAAACGGAACCCTATTTTTTAATGTGGGAATCAAATTATTTTCAGGATAATTAATAAAAATAATAATTGACGAAAAATATCTAAAGCCATGACATAAATACAGAGTATTTATAAAAAACCGTAAAGTGGAATGAGAACAAGTTAGCGGAGGTGGATGGGATGGATATTTCACATCTAGTAAATGGCAATGAATGTTTAGTGACATACAATCTTACAAATGAGTACATAAGCAGGACAGCAATAGCCCAGAAAGGATCCGATGATATTTCGACAGCACTTGAATCAACATTGCATAGGATTTTAGAGTCAGGTGGATCGCCAGATGATGTTCTGGAAATAATGGGTGCAATAGTACCAACAGACGAAGAGATGATAGAACTAGAAGAATTCGAAGAATTTATACCATTAGACTTGGGATACGTGCTGCCAGGATTACTGACTTGCTGGGAAGTCTGTGAAAGCATTTAGTTAGGATCAGTATAGCAAAGGAGAGATGAGATGATAGATGGAAAAGAAACGGATAATGTTCACTGCTACGAAATGGAAATTGATGGAGAGCATGGTGTAATTGTTTATCCGGATGAAATTGACGAGTAGAAAATACGTGTTACTAAGGAGATAATAATGAAGCATAAATGTAAAAACGAGATTAAATTAGGTAAAGATGAAGAATTTGTAGAAGATGTGTATCACTGGAATAAAAAATGTCCTAAATGTGGTGGGATTCTCATCATGAAGTTTGGACCAGGAATAAGTCATACATACTGCGTAGACTGCGATTACGACGACTACGACTACGATTAAGGAACAGTGTAGAGACGGAAGATTGAAAGAAGATTAGAAGGCAATATTTCATAGGAAGATTGGAGGAAGGTAAGAAATTATGTTTTTAACATTAGAAGAATTAAAGGAAAATCATAATTCTGTTTTGTCCGTAATGGAGAACAGAATTATGCTAATGGCAGGATGTGACAGAAAAACAGCAAATCTTATTGCAAATGAGGTGTTGGATTTAGCTAGGGATGCTAAAGTTTTGTTGGGTAATAAAGCATAGAAGCAATATTTCAATGGAAAGGATGATTAGATATGAAGAGATTTCTATATGAAAGAATGATAACTGAACTTAGCAAGGAGTCAAAGGAAGAATTAATTCAGCGAATTATGTCTTTGGAAGAAATTGAATGTTCAGACAGAGCATTCGCAAATGAATGCCAGGCAGGTAGTACGATTTATAATATCAACGAATTGTTTTCTGCATTGGATGACTTAAAGGAAAAATTCACATATGAAAAAGCTGCAAGAGTATATGAATTGGCTGAAAATGCAAAGAGCAGTTGGAATTTTGTAAAAAGTGAAATTGCGGAAATTAATGACAATTCACGAGTATACAAAGTATTAGATAACTTCAAAAATAGAGTGAAAAGTGGGGAAGATAGTATTTAGAAATACGTGATTCTTTGTAATTAGAAAGGTAGGTAATAAAAATGGTATATGTAACATGGTGTAACCCAGAAGATGATGAGCCAAACATTTTTCTTGTGATACATGAGAGGAAGCAGAAGAGTTCTGCAAGGAAAACGGGCTAAAAACAGAAGAATGCTATGATGTTATGGATTGGTAAGAAATTCGCATTTCGTTGGTTTAGAAAGGTGGGTAAAAAATATGACAGTAGATATTACATGGGCAAAAGACAAGAGAGATATTACAACTCATAATACACAGACAAAAACATTCAATTCAGAAGAACAAGCTATTGAATGGATTAGAAGAAACGCAAAACACATTGTATCAATAAATCATCGTGGATTTTTTATGAGTGAACAGATTTCTCATTTTGACATTATGGATTGTTTGATAAATGGATATTAAATCGCATTTCGTTAGAAAAGGGGTAGATAAATGTATAGAGTTGAATGGTTAGATATTGATGGAGAACAAAAAGTAATGAGGGGCTTTAAAACAAGTGAGGAAGCTCATGAGTGGATTAGAACGCATCATTTCGATATGGATTTTGAAATGCCAATGGTATTCTATGATGGCGAATAAGCAAATTAAAACTAAAATTTCAAATATCACTATATTAAATTATGGAGAAAAAGAAAATGAATAGAATTGATGAAATAATTTATAAAGAGACACAGAAGGCAGCTTATGAAGAACAGTGTGAACAGGGATTTGTTCATCAGGAACAGCCAAACGAAGATTATTTCGAAAGTTTGAACGATTATTTTGATGGAACAATGAGTATTTGAAATCGCATTTCAAAGGTAGATTGGAGGAAATGAAAATGAAGGAATTTTAGAGTAGCAAAATGTTTAGTTGATGGGGAAATAAATGAATATGCAATTTTCGCAGATGGATCAAGAAAGAAAATAATTCAGACAAACGATAAGTACGGAAAATACTTTGAAGTGGATAACGAATTAAATACAGATTGTAAAAGTTTTTTGCGTTTCAGTTACTCAGGCAGAATCAAAGATGCAGTTGAAATGATTAGAAACGGAAACGGAGATTGTATTTCATCAATGAAATTCGTAGGGAGAATTGATAATGTGTTGTATTTTCTTGACAGACAAATTGGCGAAGAATTGAGGCAGAAATCATTAGAAGGATGGAAAGATACAAAATTCGGCTGGGTTATTGAATGTGGAAATAAGAATAGCTTTTCAGGATATTCAATGCTTAACAAAAAGAATGAGCGAATAACTGTATTTGATAAAGATAGGAGTCCGATGGTATTTGATACAAAAGAATCTGCTGATGAATATGTAGAATACTTAATTGAAAGATCAAAGTATTACGCAAAGCGATTAGTAAATAATCTATGCGGAATCACAGATGAAAAGGAAAGAGATAAGATAATTTACAACGCAATAGATGAAATCGAGAATGATACTAAAACAAAATTTAGTATCATATTTGATTTTACGTTTGATATGTTGACAAGTGAATGCGAACTAAAATCATCTGAATACAGTTTAGATGAAATGGGGTACAAAGTTATTCAGCATATTATTTAACAGAATGAATCTAAGACTTCTTAGGAATGAGTGATAATATGTGGAATACACCACATTCAAAGACAGGATGGAATTTAGGAACAGAAGATGAATCTACAGAATATTTTACACTAAATGGTGTAACTTGTTATTATGATTTATTAACAGATAAATATTATGCTTTTCTTGGAATAACAAGTGATAGAAAAGTAGAATTTGAAACGAGAGAGGCTTTGCGAAAAGGAGTGGAAACCAAAATGACAAGCATTGAAAAGTCAAAAGAGGACGCACGGAACTTAAACGAACTCACGGATTATTTGATTAAATTACTTGAATCGGATGACAAGCGGTTCTCATTTGAATTTTGTGCAGGTGGTACAATGGAGATTTATGATAAAGAAAAAGAAATCGGTTATGCGGTTCATATTGCACCAATTGAATATGACGAGAACGGAAAAGCAATAAATTTATAAAGGAGACGAAATGAATTACTTGGAGTATATTATATATCATAATTGTGATAAAGGCAGAATCATAGTACGACACACAAAAAGATTTTTCACAAGTTATGAAGAAGCGAAAGCAAATGCAAAGCATTGGATAAAACAGAATTATCCGAATGAAGATGCAAACAATTTTGAAATATATGTTAAATAATCAAAGGCAGTTAGGAGAATAAATACCTAGCTGCCTATTTTTTATTATAAGGAGGAACGAATTATGTATGATTTGGTTAGATTTTGACTGAGAATTCAAAAAACTAAGATAATGCTACATTAAAAACAGAAAGGATAAATTATGGATAAACTAGAACAGGCAATGCAAAGTGAAAAGTTCTGGATTGAGCTTGCTGATACATCATTTGGAAAAGTTGTGCTGCATGGAAAAAATAATAATAATAGTATTGCAGACAATGAGTATTACGAAGTGTCAGGTAAGATTAACACAGATGGAGATTTTGCTATTACATTTTTCAAATCATACGAAAGAATGAAAGTGTGGTTTGACGAATGGCAAGGCGAAGGATTTTATAAATATCTTGTTAAGTTGTATGAAAAAGAATTAGAAAAAGAATTAGAAAAAGAATGAAACTAAGATTTCAAGAAAAGGAGTGGGCAAAAATGAATCAACCAACATTAGAGAACTTAGTTAATAGGTTAAAACTAGACACAGAATTACTAGAAAAGCACCCTGAGAATAAGGAATTGTTAGAAAAGCGGATTAAGCAACACAAAGAGGATATTGCAAATTACGTGACTTCAGATCGTTTTTCATACGCATTAAGGGTTTTTAATTTATAAATCACACAAGGCAACCAGAGAATTAGCACGCATCAGATAAACAATACTTTACATTGGAATGAGGTCACTGAAACTGCGCATTGGTTATTGCAAGGGAAATGCGTCTGTAGTTGTGTCAAATATTAGATAATTGGAGGAAATATTATGCAAATAGATAATTATCAGGTAACAATTAAAATAGACGATAGGGGTGAGTTTGGCAGATATGGAAAAGTATTTGCCAAAAATTTATACGAATGTGATGCAAAATTTTATCACATTTTAACTCTCGCTCCAGGAATGAAACTTTCAAAAGATATGTTTTATTCCGCACTTAAAATGGCAGGTATATAATACTTGCCTTCCGTCTTATGGTGAGAGTCCATAACCGATGAGCAGAAGCGAAACGGAAAATGTAAAATATCAATGGTCATAAATGTTATATATTCACATATTCAGAAGACGATGAATACCAGGATGCAACCGGAGCTTTATATGACACAGTAACAAGAAGTTGGATGGGTTAGAAAGGCAGATTGATTAGTATGAAATATACAATAGATACATTAAGAGAGATTAATGCAAGGTTTTGTGGTTCGCATATACTTATAAATTATGATGTAGATAAGGCAAATATGTATGTCGAACTTATAGAAAATACACGATCTGAAAAGATTCCAAGTGTAGGTGATTGTGTTAGATATACAAATGAATACGGAGATTATTATGGAGCAGCTCATATTGAAAAAGCAGATGTGAATGAAGTTTATATCTGCGAAAGATCTTATACACCTTTTATTCATGAATATGAGGGTAGAATCAGTTGTAACACGAGTGGTGGAGCATGGACACATTTACCAACAAGAGAACTGAAATATATAGGTAAAATCAAAAAGAGATTCTGTGATTGGGGTAATTGTGGCGGTTGTGCTGATGGTGCTATTGATTTTATAGCAGAAGTAAGTTTATGGGAATATGTAGATAGTAAAAATCCTTTTGTGAGTGAAAATGGATATAAGTTCACAACAAAGGACTTCGATAAACAATATATATCATTTAATCCGAAAGACAATTCACCTTATGTATATTTTGGAGATGGTAATGCGTGGAAAAGTAAAACAGATTTATATGCTTATCTAAGAGCATATAGAGCAGAGATTTTCAAAGGACATTGGCAGAATCAGTTTATTGTATGGACTTGGAAAGAGAAACAACATCATGTGTCACCAACAGAATTTGATAGTCTTGAATTAAAAGAAGATACATTCTTAATGAATGATGACATTATGAGATGCAAGAGAAAATATGACGAAGATACTCATACAGTGCATACGTTTTATGTTTGGTATTGGGACGATCCAACTAAAGATTTATTTGAGGCAAGTGTAGAACAGGATAAGATAAGAGAAAAATATTACACACTTGATAGAAAAACTCCAACATATATTGTTGCGAGAGAAGAGTTAAAGTCTGGAATTGAAATCCCAAAACATAAGGAGGTGTAATATAGTATGCAAATCCTTGATAAAGCCATTACACCAGATGGAATTGAAATTGAGTTACACGATTTAAGTGGAGAACATAAATTGCCTGATTATAACGGAATGATAATTGTCTTTTGTACAGTTGCTAAAAATACTTTTCCTGAAGGTAAAGGTTGGTACTCACAAAAAGGTAAACAATTTCGGTCATCTATTTATAGTTGGGGAGAATATACAAAAGATATGATAAAGACAGATTATGAAGCATTGAAAAATGGAACAAAATCTCTTGCAGATTTGAAATCATATTTTTGGAATGGCTACAGAGATCGTTATGTACTTGGATTAGAAGGAGGTAAAAAATTATGCTGAAAATTGAAATTAAAACAGGCAATGCAGCATTTTGTGATCCATTTACAGGTGAACCAAGCGAATTTGATGAAGCTATAGAATGCAAAAGATTACTTGAAGGTATTTGTAGAGAACTTGAAGATGGTGCAACAAGCGGAAGCATCATTGACATAAACGGAAATAAAGTTGGTCAATGGAGCAGATAGGAGTGTGATTATATGGCAAAACAAATATATTATTTACATAGCTGCAATGAATGGAAAGAGTATTCCAGCATGAGACTTTTATTCATTGGCACATCTCAACAGAAGTTAAAGATGAAAATCTCGAAAGAGATTGAAGAAGGCAACATGGAATATAAACCTATCACTACAAGATACGATTATGTGGATGGAGAATTTAAGTTAGTTGACAAAGAAAATACTCCAAAAGAACAGGCAAAACTATTCAGGCAGGATTGGGAAACAGAAATAATGGATAATATTAAGTCTGAATTAAAATATGGAGATTTTGATTATACATATAATAATGAAGAAATGTAATCAAAGAAAATTGTAATTTCATGAGGTGATAAATATGGCAGAAAGATACATAAAAGAGTATGCAAATGATTGTAAGAGAAAAATTGAAGAAAATAATCTAATGGGGAGTAATGTAAAAAATAAGGCAATTGCAAAAATCAATAAGGCTGTAAAACTAAGGGATAAAGGGGTAATTACAGCAGATGAAGCGATTAAAATAATATTGGAACGATTTGAAGCTTAATATAGAGAATAATAAGGCAGACGCAAACAAATGTGTCTGTCTTATTTATTAGGAAGGAGAACGAGAAATGAACGGATATGAATATATTTGCGGAACGGCAGCACGGTTTAGAAAGAAGTTTCCGAACTTGTATGAAAGGAAAGAAAAGAAGCCTGTGTTCATTGATTCAAGCTTGTTAGACAAGATTGAAGATATTCCAGACGAGATAAAAGCAGAACTGATAGGCAAATCAAGAATATCACGGATGAACAGAGAAGACTTTGCAATCAATACAGAGGATGAAAACGGATATAAATATTATCTTGATATTGATTGTAGTTGCTATGACTTCTATAAAAATGACAAGCTGATTTATTCAGTATTACATGTAGATGGTGCAAGATGGAATATTTATAAGGCAAATATCTATGGTGATTATGAAGATTCGCCTGTAAAATCAGGCAGTTTAAATTGGAGTGAAAACTTAAATTTTAAGTTGGGTAGAATTGATATTAGTGCTTATGAAAGTGAGGTTGAGTGATATGAAATGGAATATAGTGCATGAATGTGACAATGACAACGGAGAACCTACAGAATGGTCTTGCAAATTAACTGAAGATGGTCAGTTCGTATGGATTGATAAAATTGGAGAATGTGCTTATGGAATTATAAATAAGGCAAGCGGAAACGATTATTTATATATAGCAGACTCATTACAAGGTGCGAAACGATGGGTAAATAAGAATTTGATCAAAGTATTATAGAAAGTGAGGTTGAGTGATATGGATAAAGAAAAAGCATTAGCGAAATTACGGGAAGCAAAACAAGAAGCATTGGTTAATTCAACTGCAATTAAAGTTGGAAGATTAGAGCTTAATGAAGCAATGAAGGCATTGAGAACGGTAATTGCTTTACAAAATGTTTTAAAAGAAGAGTGAAGAAATAGCAATTTCAAAGCATAGAAATGGAGTGACAAACATGAATTATACTTATTTTGGAAACAGAATTGAAAGAAGCCCATTAGGGAATATGGGGTTACAGTTATTAGAAACTCAAGAGAAATTAGTTTCTCAGGAATATGAAATTGAGAATCTTAGAATTAAAGCAGCTATGTATAAAGCATATTTCTTTCGTAATTCCATATTAGCAGAAAAATTACAAAAACAAAGTGAAGAAAACAGAGATGCTCTTATTGGAGAGTTTGATGGTTTTTCATATGCAAGTTGGAGAGCAAACGCTGTATATAGAACGCTTGAAGATATGTGCGATGAAGGACTATTAACTGAAAGAGAATACAAAGAATGCAAAGTTTGAAACAAGAGTTTCTTTAGAAAATAGGAGGTAGAAATAAATGGAAAAGAAAAAGTATAAAGACATGACAAACACCGAAATAAGACAAATTGATTTTGATAAATGTCCATGTAAATGCACAACTTGTTCTGAAGCTTGTGAATGCGTCCCAGTTGGAGTTTGCAGAGACTATTTATCGAAGAAATTTGATTAATTTTTAGAAGATGAAATGAGGATTTACAAGGGATGAGGTGATTAAAATGGAATTTGTACCAACGAATGAATATATTAGAGTTTCTTTACAAGGAGGACTTAACGCTTTGCAAATAGGTCGAGTTGACAAGTTATTTTCTGACGGATTGGACGACTATGAATATATTTATTTTGATAAAGAAAAAGGATTTTGTTATGAGGATAATTGTGTGATTGGAAGTACATTTGACCAAACATTAGATAGATTACATTCTGTCGGATGGTGTTTTAAACACAATTTTTTCATAAAAAATCCAATGAAACAATGATTTACTGAGTTTAGAAAGCGAGGAAACAATATGGTAAGAAAAATTAACAATAGATTGTATAAAGTTAATACATATGCTTCTGCACACATTATTGAAGTAGATGACAATTATGATGAAGAAGTACAGAAGTTAAGAAAAGAAATCCAATTTGACAGCCTTGGGCATAAATTGAATTTACTTGTATATCTTGCTACATTAACGGTACAAGGATATGCAATTTTAAGCGTAACAGAATTTAATATTAATGGAAGTAAACCTAGAGTTGCTTATGCAACTAACAAGGATTTTAAAAAGATTGTTAAGTATTATTCTACGAAGAAAGCATAGGAACGATTATTTCTTAATAATAAATAGTAGAAAGTGAGGGAGTTGTTATGTATAAAGCAACCAATATTAAATGGGAAACAGATGGATGTGAAGTAGATCTTCCAAGTGAAATAAATATCCCAAAAAGATTCATTGATAAAGACGGAGTGGATGAAGAGGCAGTATCAGATTGGTTATCTTATACATTTGAATATCTGCATGATGGTTTTGAAATTGTAGATGAATGTAAAAACACTGTTTAATAAAATCTGTAAACCTATTCCAACATATGCATTAACTAACGAAACTAGCCAAGATTAACCGGCTTCTGACATGCGATATTTATAATCCACGTCTTTTCGT